>Ga0194118_10002263_pt1 | contig 24905 bp, 24 predicted proteins | sample TA2MahsurfametaG_2_FD_148662 | JGI IMG/M metagenome (GOLD analysis project Ga0194118, IMG submission 148662) | Freshwater microbial communities from Lake Tanganyika, Tanzania - TA2015013 Mahale N5 surface | ecosystem: Environmental > Aquatic > Freshwater > Lake | place: Tanzania: Lake...
CTCGTTGGCCTCTATGCCATCTTTGAGAGGAGATCATTTAAAAGGGGGCTAGATGGCAAGGTCAGGCTAGCCCAGGGCTTAAATTGGAAGGGCAGGGGGCAAGGAGATAATCTGCAGCCCTGACAGAGAAGATACAAGTTAAGGAGGTCTCGCTATGGGGCGTGGCCGTTCAAAGGCAAAACAGACAAAAGTAGCAAGAGACTTGAAATATAGCTCGCAAGATATTGATATCGAGAGATTATCTAAAGAGCTCCATGGCGAGGTTGATAAGGGCGATGATGATGACTTTGATCCCGACGCTGAAGGCAATTACATTCCACGTAAGTAAGCCGGCTTAAGTGAGACCAACTCCTTATGTTGCGTCACTTCGCATCTATGAGCCGTTAAGGAGTTTTCCTTCTGCTGATCAACTCCGATGGTCAAGTATTCCTATCCAGAGTTATACCGGACGTGATGAAGAGCTAAGAGCGCTTACTCGCACAATAATTCTAGAGCCGCCTTCACTAAAAGCTGATGGAGCTCACATCATTGATCATGGCGATATGCGCTATGTCTCACCTTGGTCTACTGCAAGAAGATGTTGGGCAGCACTTGAGGAGTTTAGAAATTCTCTGCCAAGTAGCGTAATTCCTTTCTTCCTCTCTGATGAGTTTGCAGAGAAGCTCAATGAAGATGGTGCTCTAGTAGATCAGAGAATTCCTCATATCATCTCCGAGACTTGGATTATCCCTCCAAGATGGTTCTCACTTTTTACTCCTGAGGAGAGACTCAGAGGAGAAAATAGCGATGGGGTATTTACTTTGATGAGAACAGATATCTCATCTGCTAAAAAAAGATGCCAAAGAACACATCAGATTGTCTATAAAGCATTTGGCTCAGGGCCAGTTGAAGATGATCTTGCACAGCTCCTTAATTGGCTCAGCGTCTTTCATCCAGAATCAATCCTGGAATGTGATTATGGCGGCCTTGCTGGATATATGGAGAAATCACTACAGGATCAAGGATTTGATGGCCTTGAAGCTGATACATCGATTGAAGATCTTCTGCTCTCCCTTCAAGGGCTAGATCTTGGCGATGGAGCGCTAGCTGGTAAGGGGTATGAATCACTGACCAAGAGATGGCGCAGAGTTGCGGCTTTTGAGCAGGCGATATGAGGCCTGCTTTAAGGAATGAGTATTAACTGCTACTTTTCACCTTATATCGGCTGAAAAGGGACAAGAAGCGCTATGAGTATGTATCGTCCAGCAGAGCAAGAGGTTCTGCTTACCCCAGCAGAGGTTGCCAAGTTATTTAGAGTAGATCCAAAGACTGTAACAAGATGGGCTAAAGCTGGAAAGCTAACAGCGATTAGAACTCTTGGTGGCCATCGCCGCTATAGACAAACTGAAGTGCAAAACCTCCTAAATTCAAAACCACAAAACTAGGAGTAAAAAAGATGAGTACTTCAGATAATCCAGATGATATGAAAGCTAAGTTTCGAGAGGCTCTAGCAAAGAAGAAAAGCGGCGGTTCAAAGAAAGGCGAAGTAGCTGGAGAGAAATCAAAGATTAGAGATGTCGATGCCCATGGCAATACCCCAAAGATGTTCCGCAGAAAATCTGGATCTGCTTAGAGCAAGATAGAGAAAAACTCTCTCAATACTGTATGCGCCCTCTATCCCTTAGCGACTATCTCCTTCTTGGAGCGCTTTCACTCGTTACTGTAAGTCTTCTCACTCCAATCATGAGATTTATCGCCAAAAGCTATGGAGTAGTCGATGCTCCATCTGAGAGCCATAAGACCCATAAAAACCCTGTACCTTATCTAGGTGGGGTGGCAATTGCACTTGGAGTGGTGATAGTTACCTACATAGCCTCACTAACTTCAGATTTTTCTAGCGAGACATTCCTGCTTGCTTCAAGTGTATTAATCCCAGCAATAATCATGGGAATTGTGGGCCTAATTGATGATCTTAGAAAGCTGAGTCCATGGCCAAGGTTTATCATTCAGAGCATATTTGGCATTGCTATTTCAGCGCTTTTAGTAGCTACAAATACTCTGGGAAGTCCCTTTGGAAACAATTGGATAGATGTTCCAATTACCACCCTCTTCATCGTAGGAATCATCAATTCCATTAACTTCTTCGACAACATCGATGGGGGAGCATCTGGAGCACTTGCAATAGCGGCGGTATTTCTCTTCATTCTCTCGTTCCAAGGCGGCCAATTTCTTATCGCTGCTCTCTCTATAGTTCTAGCAGGAGCAACTCTTGGGTTTCTTCTCTGGAATAAACCTCCAGCTCGGATCTACATGGGAGATGCAGGGGCTCTATTTCTAGGAATCTTGATTGCATCTCTTGCAATTAGATTTGATCCCAATCCAATAGATCGAATTGCAAGCTTTGCTATTCCCTTACTCCTTCTTGCGATACCAATCCTTGATACAAGCGTTGCTGTTGCATCAAGGATTAGGAGGAAGACTTCTCCATTCCAAGGAGGGAGAGACCACCTCTCTCACAGGCTAATGCGGATGGGATTTGATAAGAGGCAATCTGTTTTGATTCTCTGGATTGGAGCAACACTTTTTGCATCATTTGCTATAGCGATATCAAACGCTAGCTACTCAATAGAGCGGCTAGTGACTATTTTTGCAGGAGCTATTTGGCTTGTGCTCTTTATTGGCTTCTTTAGAACCGCAGATAACTAAGGCAAAAGTTCTGGTGGCTGGGGACGGGATCGAACCGTCGACCTCACGATTTTCAGTCGCACGCTCGTACCAACTGAGCTACCCAGCCGAATAGAAAAATACATCGCGACCCAGACGGGACTTGAACCCGCGACCTCCGCCGTGACAGGGCGGCGCGCTAACCAACTGCGCTACTGGGCCAACATATTTACAGATGAAAGAAAATTTCTTCTTTTCATCTGGCGTCCCCAACGGGATTTGAACCCGTGTTACCGCCGTGAAAGGGCGATGTCCTAGGCCCCTAGACGATGGGGACTGGAGGCAAGACATATACTACCTCAGAAGTCTATGCTCGAAAAATTACCAATTCAGCAAAATGGACTAGGAAAAAGGTGAATTCTCGACTCACGCTAAAAAGTGTTTAGGTTATAGATTTTGCTCGTGAAAAGACTTTCCGAATCAAAGAATCGTGAATTACTTATCCTTACTTGCTCAGTAGAAGCACGAGCCGATAGCTCGAGTCATGCGAGGAAAGAGAAGAGCGTGCGACTCAAAGACTACATTAGCTCAATAAACAGCTGGATAACTCTGGCGAGAGAAAACAACTGGGATATATGCGTTCTAGAGAATTCGGGACATACTCAAGACTTGCTCGAAGGTCTCAAGCTTTCGCAATTTGAGAAAATCGACAGTGGCCAAATTAAGTTTGTAACTTGTGAATTAGATACTGTTTCAGCTAAAAATGGAATTTCCCAGGGCGAGTTCAATATGTTGCATGAAGCACTAAGTCCTCAATTAGGAAATTATGATTTTATATGGAAAGCAACCGGGAGAACCTTTGTAGAAAATGTACCCCAGTTGAGACAGACTACTACAAAACCAGATCTAGTCGTTGAGTTAACTTTTATTCCTTATGTGTCCGCCAACTCTAGATTCTTTGGAATGAAAGTTGATTTGTGGCAACAATTTCTACAACCTAATGTTATTTTCTGCCAAGGGATTAATAGTTCATATACTAATTTGTCTTTTGAGAGCATGGAAGAATATTTGACTTTTTTTACACTTAAGAAAATGCATGAGAGAAAGAGAGTTGACCTGTTCGAGCAGATTCTAATGCATCGTGGTAGTAGCGGATCAAAAGATAAAGTAATAAGCAACAGAGAAAGAAGATTTCTCTTGATTCTACTTAATCCAATTCGCCCACTACTAAGAAAACTACTTATGGGTATAATTCCATAATTTGATTCTCTATGGATTGAGTGAAGGACAAAATGTCTCGACTTTCTTGAATCTTATTTGGCGTCTAATAACCTAGTTAGGTTTGACTTAATTAATCAAGTGAGAAATTCAAGAGATGCAGAGGTGGATTGATACATTTTTTTGAGGGCGTAAAGATGGTGTATCTTCTGCTGTGTCAATGGTGTTTATCTGCATGGGGCCTTTAGCTCAGTCGGTAGAGCAACGGACTTTTAATCCGTGGGTCGTCGGTTCGATCCCGACAGGGCCCACCTAAACAGTTTTGGCGATATCGCTAGTAAATTTAGGGGAGATAGAGAGGTGCAGTAACTGAAATCAGCAATTCAACATCGAGATGTGTAATCATCTCTCCTAACACAATTAGCATGTCTGTGAGTTTAGCTTCCTAGCAATCAGAGCAGAAGTACAACTTAAAGCGTGCGGTTTATAAGCCATGTTAGACGTGAACTTTAATCATAAGCACGCAAGAAAACAACTCTACCTATTTCTATCCTGAGCTGACCTACTCGCCATTTCAGAGAATTGCTGAAGGTCAAGGCCAAACAAAGTGCGGATATAGTTATTAAATTGGAGTTGGTGTTGAAAGTAGTATTTCATTTCCGATTGATATTGTACATAATGTTCATTCGCCAAAAACTGATTCCAACGCTTTTCAACAGACTTTTCCAATTGCTTTACTGAAAAGACGCTGGTTAATGCCCAGAAGACTCTTATGGGTAGATTACTGCTTATAGGTTTAGGGAGAGCAATCAATGTGTCAGGGAGAATTGGCGTGCGGCCAGAGCTTAGGGCTTCATAGAAGCGAGCACTTTGGTTTGAGTCTCCTCGTGGCGTCAAAACAAAGTCACTATCTGCGAAAGCTCTAAGATATTCTGACCGTGACAAGTCGATTGAATTGTTTGTTCCAGGATGAGCTCCATACGATTGGCGTTCAATTACCGTGGCATCAAACTTTGAATTCTTCAATCTATTTAGGGACACTTTACGAACAACTGCTCCATTCCCCAAAATTGGATGAAGAGGCGATTGTTGCAGTGTATTTACGATTCTACTAGGGGAAACATGGGGCACATAACCAACGAATGAAATTCGTGGTTCTTTGGAAAGCCTTCGGATTGGTAAGAAATCCAAAGGTTCTATATTGTAGGGAACGACTACTTTATTTGTAATTGTTTCACCCGGATTAATTGCGACACGGATTGCTACACTATTAGCAATCCTTGTGTGCTTTGGGAAATCTCCTCGGTCAGAATAAATAATCATCTTGAAACTAGAAAGCTTATTCAAATAGTTAATGTAATCTCGATTCTTATGAAAATAATAAGCATCATGAGGAACCATTATCGCCTCGCACTGATTTATCTTTTCTACAATTTGTAACAAATTATCTTCGATTGGAGACTGAAACAGACCATGTTTCAACGACAAAAATTCAATTTTAGATACTTTCGGCAAGCTTTCTGCAAGATAGATTCTCATTAAGTAAAAAGACTAATCTAGAAAAACGCTGTCTAAAAGATTTTCCAAATAACTGGTGTAGTCATTTGAAGGGTATTGTTTTAACTCTTGTCTTAAGAATTCTTTTGTTATAATTTTCTTCCTGATTGCAACTTCCTCCGGTACTCCCACTTTAATTCCTTGACGTTCCTCGATTACTCTCAAGAAGTTACCTGCATCATTCAAAGACTTTATTGTGCCAGTATCAAACCAAGCAGTTCCCCTACTTAAAATACGGCAGTTCAATTTTCCTTTTTGTAAATAGACCCGGTTTAGATCCGTGATTTCCAATTCACCTCTAGCGCTTGGATAAAGGGTTTTGGCGATTTCAACCACATCATTAGGATAAAAGTAAATTCCAGGAACAGCCAGTTTACTTTTTGGGTACTTAGGTTTTTCTTCAATTGAAACAACATTCTGATTGCTATCAACTTCGACGACTCCATACCGTTCTGGATCTGAAACTGGGTATCCAAAAATTGTGGCACAAGAGTCAGAATTGATTTGTTCAAGTTGTGCGCCGAGACCTTGTCCATAAAAAATATTGTCACCGAGTATTAGGCAAACAGAGCTCGCTCCTATGAATTGCTCTCCAATGACAAAAGCCTCTGCGATGCCTGAAGCTCTCTCTTGAATCTGATACTTAATATCTACTCCAAAACGACTACCATTTCCCAGCAGGCGTTTGAATTGCTCCAAATCCTCAGAACGCGTAATCACGAGTATTTCTCGGATTCCCGCCAACATAAGAGTGCTGACAGGGTAATAGATGAGCGGTTTGTCATAGACTGGAAGAAGTTGTTTACTTGTAACAGTGGTAATTGGCCAAAGGCGAGTTCCATTTCCGCCAGCGAGGACAATTCCCTTCATGGTTTTACTCTACTAGAGTTTTGATTGAAAATCGCGACCTCACAAAGCAAACTTGCCAAGCAACGGCAAACTATAATCTTGTTATGAAAGTTGGAATATTACTAAGCGGTCGATATCCAACGGAAAAAGCATACGGGGTGACAACCAATGGCACCATTCAAAGTCTATTGGATTTGGGACACCAAGTAATTGTATTCGGAATCGTCTCGAATTATATAGAAGATCGCTCAACGCAAGATAACTTAACGATATTGAACTATGAAGAGAATTTTGCTGCATTATTTTTGAAGCGAATAGCGTTCAAACGCCACGGAAAAGTAAATGCAGTTGCCTGGTTCTTGTATTGGAAGTGTGTAAAGTATATAAATAAGAACTCAATCTCTAAATTGAATTTAGACCTATTATGGATTAGAAACGTCCAAATGCTAGACTTTTCATTTGCCGCAAGTTTTATCATATTAGAAATTCACCAACTAGTTAAAAAGTCGAAATTAATGCGATCAATCAATAGGTCAGGTCCAGCCTCAATTCTGCTAGCTCCAATAAGTAAGATTCTTTATCAAGACTTGATGGAGATGAATACCGGTTTATCTCTGACCTATGCTCCAATGGGAGTAGATTCTAGAGTAATCGCGAGCCCTGAATCCACGGTTGAATTTATTACTCGACTTAGAGAGAAGACCCTCTCAGATTCAATAAAAATCGATGTTGGATATGTTGGTAAGTTCTTTCCCGATGGATATTCAAAAGGCGTAGAGGACATAGTCAAGCTCGCTAAAGAAAACAGGGAGCGGAAAGGCGAATTACGTATAAGCCTGACCGGTGGAATGGAAAAGGAAATTTCACAAGTTAACAAATTAGCAGAGGAGTGTAACCTTAGTTCGAAGGATTTAGAAATAAACTCTCACCTTTCGCACAAACTTGCTCTCACAAAGATGAAAAATCTAGATGTGCTTATCCTGCCAAAGTATGAATCACAGAGTTATGTAGGTTTTCCAGTCAAGTGTATTGAAGCCATTGCTACTGGCAGAATAGTAATTGCGGCAAAGTGCATGATTTACGACCAGATTTTTACGGAAAAGTACCAACCATATTGGTATGAATCTGGCGACGGGAATTCCCTTTATGCATCAATTCAGCGAGCTTTATCCGACGAGGATTTAGAGGCTAGAATTAACTTAGGCTTGGAATTTGCTTTGCAATTTACATGGGATATTAGAATCAGTAACATTCTACGAGATTGCCACAAGGACAAGTTAGGTTAGAGTTGGGGACATGGAATCTGACGCATGAAAGCTCTTGTTACTGGTGGAGCCGGGTTTATTGGATCTCACTTTGTTCGAAGATTACTCTCAGAGAGCGATGTGCTAGAAGTAACAGTTTTAGATAGTTTAAATTACGCTGGAAATATTGAGAACCTATCTGAGTTTACTTCAGACTCCCGATTTGAATTTGTTAAAGGTGATATTAATGATATTAAACTCGTAGAACATTTGGTTCAGGGTAAGAGTCATATAGTGAATCTTGCGGCAGAATCGCATGTAGATAGATCAATCTCTGACTCAGATAATTTTGTGACTACTAACATATTAGGAACACATACTTTACTAAAGGCTGCAAAAGTGGTGGGAGATATAAGATTTTTACAAGTTTCTACAGATGAAGTTTACGGATCAATAAACCAAGGTGATTGGGATGAAGATTGCTCACTTCTTCCGAATTCGCCTTATTCGGCTAGTAAGGCAAGCGCAGACTTACTCGTAAGATCATTTTCTACTACACATGGTTTGGACGCGGTCATAACTCGTTGTAGTAACAATTTTGGCCCCTATCAGTTTCCTGAAAAGCTAATACCTATTTCTATAATACGACTATTAGAAGGCAAAAACATAAGAATTTATGGGAATGGATTGAATGTCAGAGATTGGTTGCATGTCACCGACCACTGTGAGGGAATTTACTTAGCGCTGCGGAGTGGAAAAAGGGGCTCAGTGTATAACTTCGGCGCTGGGGCAGAGAGAAGTAATCTGGAGATAGCACAGGCAATTTTAAAGAGGTTAAATTTGAAAAGCGACAGAATAGAATTTATTGAAGATAGAAAAGGACATGATTTCAGGTACTCTGTTACTTTTGCAAAAGCTCAAAAGGAGCTCGGTTTCGCTCCAAAAGTAAACTTTGATGAGGGAATGAGTGCAACCATCGACTGGTACTTAAGTCATGAACATTGGTGGCGGCGGGCTTTAAGAACGTGAGAATCCTTATTTTGGGGGCCAAGGGTCAACTAGGAATGTCGTTAATTGAGAAACTGAATAGCAATTTCGAGGAAGAGCTGAATTATCTTGCGTTAGGTAAAGAACAATTAGATATTGAGAATGCCAGAGATATTGAGACTCAGATTAATTCCTATCAACCCAATTTTGTTATTAATTGTGCAGCGTGGACTAATGTTGTCAAAGCAGAAACCGAATACGAGTCAGCTAAGAGAATAAATTTTGGAGGGGTTGTAAATATTGCTCATGCAGCAGCGAAATTTGAATCCAAACTTATACAAATTTCAACTGATTATGTTTTTGATGGAACCCACATCGCTCCTATAGCAGAGTCAGAGTTACAAAATCCAATCAATTGCTACGGCAAAACTAAATCAGATGCGGAAATTTTCTTAACTCAAGAATACCCAGAAATTTCGGTAATAATTAGAACTGCTTGGCTATATGGACCCTACGGAAGTAATTTTGCAAAGACCATCATAAGTAAAGCTTTATCGAGTGAAAAAGAAAAAATTCAAGTTGTAAGTGATCACTTGGGGCAACCAACATCAACACTTGACTTAGCCTCAAAAATTTTAGAAATGATCATTTCAAATATAGATGCAGGAATTTATCATGGCACTAACAGTGGCTCAATTAGCTGGTATGGATTTGCCAAATTACTACTAGAATCTGCTGGATTAGGGACTGAAAGACTCATTCCAATAAAGTCTGCTGATGTCCGGCACCAAGTAGAGAGACCTATATATAGTGTGCTCGGTCACGAAAAGTGGGGAATTCACAAAATGAAACCGATGAGGAGATGGGATGAAGCCGTTAGAGATTTAGCCTTAAGAATTCGAAGAGAAGTGGAGCAGGTGCGTGGAATTTGAAGAACTCAAGATTCCTGGAGTCTGGTTGGCGAAATCTTATGTTCATTTTGACCAAAGAGGATCGTTTTTTGAATGGTTCAAGGCGGAAGACTTTAGACGAAAAACTGGTCTTGAGTTTAATACTCGACAATCAAATTGTTCAATGTCTCAAAAAAATGTTGTGCGGGGCCTACACTTTAGTAGAGCTAAAAGTGGACAGGCAAAACTTGTTACATGTGTTCAGGGCTCCATAGTCGATACGATTGTAGACCTTAGGAAGAGTTCAAAAACTTTTTTACAAACCATACAAGTTTTGCTTGATAGCGAAAAAGGTTATTCAATTTATATTCCAGATGGATTTGGCCATGGATTTCGCTCACTGGAACAAAATACGAAAGTTATTTATAATTTGACTAGCCAGTACGATCCCTCAACTGAATTTACCTTAAATATCTTTGATCAGAAATTTAATTTTGGCTGGGACAAAAACACTTCTGTTCTATCACAACGAGATTCAGAAGCCATGCAATTGGAGGATATGTATCCCCTTTTACCAGATTAATTGGATTTCTCAAGAATCCACAACAAGTGGGTAGGCCTTCTTATAGATGAGATGAATATCCTTGCCGAACGCAAAGAAGAAAAACTCCTAAACAGTCGAAGCAGCTTTGCTCTTTTAACACTTTCGGAAGTGTCGTTAAGCAGGTTGCCCCAAATTAAACTAAGGGGGCCGACCCATTCTTGAGCAATTAATTTAAAATTACCGTTAAAACCATAGCCAAGGCTTGATGCTGCTGGAGTTTTGCCAACGAAATAATTGACTGTATTTTCGGAAATGAAATTTACATGTGTTGGATCTTGGAATGCTGCTTGACTTGGAAAAGCTGGAGTGACCAAGAAAAGAATTCCTCCTCCTCTCAATACTCTAAAAGCCTCATTCATAAATTTTATGAATAGATTACTGTCAACATTAGAGCCTCGTGGCAGATGCTCAATAAAGTCAAATCCAGAAATGCTATCGACTGATTCGGCCTCTAATGGAATTACTCCATCTAATTCCATCTTTAAATACTCAAATCTATTTTCAAGTTCTATGGTCTTTGACTTTAGAATGTCTGCACCAAAAAGTTTTTTTGCACCAAATGGGTTGCGTGGTTTGTTTCCACACCCCATATCTAAATGGACATTACTAATTATTCCCCATTCAGTCGGTGCAATCGTATTTAATTTAGAGAGAAACCAATTTAATTTTTTCACTTAGTTAATTTCCTTAGTAAATTTTTGGTTACGTTCCTTAATGCTCGTGCAAAGTTTAAAGCAAACGACATAAAAATTTCAACCAAAGGGGGCAAAATAAATATTGCAACTTGACTTCCAAAGTAAAATGAAGGTTTAAAAAGGATTCGTTTCTTTTCTGAGATGAAAGAGTCACGAACATAGCTTGATAAGTATATAGATGCATATTTCCTGAGAAGAGAGTTTGGGATGTCCGTGCCTGGGTCATAATGCTGTGGATAATCCTTTGAAATCTGCTCTGTAACCTTATTTTCTCTCGGCTTTATAAGGTGAAATAAGCCAAAAGCTCGACTTCGACTTCGGCCAAGGTGATCAATTCGAAAATAATCGCAAAAATCTAACAAATGTCTATCAGAGAAGTGAACTTTGTCTAAATCCGTGTGAGCAAATGCCTTATATTTTTGCGCGATAGTGTTGCTATCAGCGCCAAAATATGAAAGATGAGCTCCAGGACTAGCTTCAATCAAGGGTAAACTCTCAAAGCGTCCACCATTAGTTAGTTGTGGTAAGAACTTAACTTCACCAACTACACCGCGCTGCCAATCCAAATGCTTATCTGACAACAGCCAATTCGATTTACGATAAAAAGTCGGAGTTTTAAAATGATATATGCCAGGCGTACTTTTCATCGCCTCTACTTGTTCCAGGGATGGTATTTCATCTAGATCACTCAAGATAAAAAAAGCATTTGGATATTGTGAATACAAATAATTTGATAGGAATTCACGAGTAAATATCTCCCGTTCCCAATTTGTGCTAACTCTGGATAATGGTGGAATTATTATCTCCACTCTCTCTCTAAGATCAAATTCGCAAGAGCTAAGCCATTTAGAAAAATACAGAGGCTTTGTTTTGCCCGATTGCGTTAAATGGCATTCGGCGATAACGACTCGATCCACAACACCCGCAAGAAATTTTATTCTAAAGGCAGCAAGATCTATCTCATTAAATCCTGGGAAAGCATCAATTGTTAATCTATGACTCATAAAAATGCCCGAACAAACAAAATGCTATTATTCGAGAGTGAAAATCCTAGTACTCTGCTTGGACAATAGCTTCGGACCATGGAGTGAAATGTATCAAGAGGGGGCACTTAAAACTTGGTGTGACCCACATGAAAGCCAAGTGGAATTTAGACGATTTATGGGTAATGACCCTAGATGGCCTTCTATGACTAGGGTTCTAAACCGATTGTTGACGAGCCGTTTAGTCTCTAATTACTGGGAAAAGTTCCAGTCATCTCAAAACTTGAATCAGATTGGTGCTAGAGAGTCCAACGATGTGATTAAAGTAGATTTGATTGAACTTTGGACAAATATTACACTCAAGACTTTGGTTGCATTACGGTTCACATTGAAGAATTACGAATTTGATTACTTACTAAGAGTGAATTCAACATGTTATGTGAATATTCGATTACTCAAAACTTTCCTCGAAGATAATGAACAGGTTGTGGATTATTGTGGACCAATAGCAAAAGGAAAAGACTTTGTATCTGGTTGGGGAATAGTTCTGTCGAGACGTGCGACAGAGTTGCTAGTAACTTCTTTTTCAAAAGGAGACCTAGCCCTCTTCGACGATGAGGCAATAGGAAGGATATTGAGAAGAGTAAATATTTCCCCCCAAGAATTTCCTTTTATAGAGATTAACTCACAAAATGATCTCAACCACATCACCAAGGAGACAATTAGACGTATCCCGTTCTTTCGAATGAAGGTTATCAATGGCAAAGAGAGAGTTGACCACCGTATTATGCAGTTACTTCATAATCGAGTAACGAGTTTGAGTTAACTAAATCAGATATAAATATATAGCATTAGCTCATTGCTATGGTAGTTGGTCAACATCAAGAAGATTGAATAAGCTCAATGTTGCCTGAATCTCAACACGTTCGCAACACATTACAATCACAATTATAGCCGTTTGAATTTTAGTAGTTACTAGTATTTTGGAATTGAACCTAGCTCGCAAGATTATTCTTTTCTCTCAGATCGACATGATCAAAATTACTTTGGACTTAAGATTAAATTCATTTAGGTGTAAACGTACTATTATGATAAAAGATTTCTTCGAATCGAGAGAAGGGTGCTTGGTGCACTCAGAATGCAAAACCAGATACTCAGGAGTTGTGCAGATTTTTTCAAGTCTTGATTCTTAACTTACATTCAAAGATATGAAAATTCCTTACTCGTCTTGCCTCGAAAATCAATCAGTTAAGGTTACAAATCCTTAGTTAATCTCAACTCTCTAATACACGGTGGAAGTAGTGGATCTTAGTGAGGAAAGAGTCACTCATTAACACCCTTAGTCACTGTTGTGCTCAGTACAGTATGATTGCGAATTATGAGTTGTCTGATGGAAGTGAATCCATGATCGCTAAGCTGAAAAAGTTTGCTAATTCGAAGGATAGATTCAAATGAAGGTGATATTGACGGGGGCTGCAGGGTTTCTTGGCTCTCATATCTCAGACAGGCTCATTACGGAAGGGCACAGTGTTGTAGCGTTGGATGATCTGTCGACTGGGTCAATGCAAAATATAGAGCATCTAATTGAAAATCCTAAGTTTGATTTTTTGGAGCATGATGTACGAGATTCAATACACTTAACAGGCGATGCAATTCTTAATTTTGCTTGTCCAGCCTCTCCGGTTCAATACCAGGCTGACCCGGTCCGGACTATTGAAACAAACTTTTTAGGCATAATTAACATGTTGCGCTTGGCGAGAAAATTAGAGATTCCATTAATTCAGGCGTCTACAAGTGAAATTTATGGGGATCCAATGGAGTCGCCGCAAAAGGAAAGTTACTGGGGTAACGTAAATCCAATTGGAATTAGATCTTGTTATGATGAAGGTAAAAGAGCTGCAGAAACTCTATGTTTTGATTATCGTAGGCAATATGCCGTTGATGCACGTGTGATAAGAATTTTCAATACCTATGGACCAAGGATGGCGGTAGGTGACGGCCGCGTTGTTAGTAACTTCATTGTTCAAGCAATTACAGGTCATGATCTAACAATTTACGGAGAGGGACAACAAACTCGCTCTTTTTGCTTTGTCTCGGATTTAGTTGACGGTATCTATAAGGTTTTAACAACTGATGCATCAGTTGACGCTCCAATAAATCTTGGAAATCCAAGAGAATTCAGCATGCTTGACTTAGCACGTGCAGTAATTAGGCTTACAGGTAGTAGTTCCCAAATCACCTTCAAAGAGCTACCTTTAGATGACCCTAGGCAAAGAAAACCTGATGTCTCTAGAGCAAGGGACGTTTTAGGCTGGGAGCCAACAATCGAACTTGAGGAGGGTGTCAAAAGAACAATCAAGTACTTTAAGGAATTATTAGCCTTGTAGGGTTTTGGTAAAGTTACGGATGTGGAGAGATCTCTATTGCTTTTGACCGCAACTGTTGCGCCTAATTCGATACAGAAAATTGTTTTAACTAATCCTGACGAGAGACTTGTACAATATTTAACAAATATAAGGAAAACAATCAAAAGGACTGCCTCTCTAAACCTCGACATTTTAATCGCTGAGAATTCGGGAAATGTCGGACTTATAGCTGATGGACTCGGGAGAGATATTGTTAATACGAACAAAATCAAATTTATATCTTGCAAAATGGGAAAATCTTTCAGCAAAAAAGGAATTAGTTCAAATGAACATGAAATTCTAAGGATAGTATCGAATGAATTTGATTTTGAAAATTACTCAATGATCTGGAAGTTAACGGGGAGGCTGAGTATAGATAATATTTCGCAGATAATTACACAATCGAGTGGGGATCTTAGAGCAAATAGTTACTTTCTGGACCAACACACATTTGACGCTCGTTTTTTTGGCCTAAGAAGAGATCTATTCTTGCAGTTTGCCCGGTACGACCCAAGATATTCAGAGAATTTGTCAAGTTGTTTAGATTGTAACTATCCCAATAGTTTTCCAAACATAGAACGCTTTCTTGCTTATTTTGCTTATAAAATTGAAGTGCAAGGCTACAGTTATAGAAGTTTGCCTTTCATACCAATAATTCGTGGACAATCTGGCTCTAGGGGAAAAAATATGACACTTTAAGAAATCTAGTGATTACATACTTACTAAATAAAGTAAGATCCAAAATTATTAGGGGTTTATTGTGGGTAAGTCCTTAAGGGGTAATAGGGAAGTTTCCATGGCTATTGAGACTACAAATAGATAAATGCTCCATCAGTGCTAACAAATAATTTCTTTCACATCAACTGGAAAGTAAAATTCATTAACATGGAGAATAGAGACTTCGGTATCTACCCAATTGCCCAACTACAGAGAATATTTGATGAATACTTCGAAATTAGATTTTTCTATAATTTATGCGTTAAAGTCAGGAATTAAACCATAGGTAGCTGTTGGCACTAAAAAATTGGTTCAAGGAGGTAACCAGTTGATATCTGTTACTCACATCATCACTACGATTGCACGTGGTGGAGCAGAGAACCAACTAAAGGTATTGGTACGTGAACAGATGAGGTGTGGGTTCCGAGTATCAATCCTGTATCTAAAGGGTAACCCCGAATTAGCTAAGGACTTTCTGTCTCTAGGTGCAGACGTTGACCCTAGATTGCATGGCAAGAATGTCGTATTTCAATTGATTTTACTGTCTAGGTACCTAAGAAACTTTAATGGTGTAATACATGCACACCTACCTAGAGCCGAACTAATCTCTGCAATCACAGTTCGACGTCAAATACTAATCGTCTCTAGACATAATGCAGAACAATTTTTCCCGAGCGCGCCACGTTTTCTCTCGACTTTGTTGAGTCGATATGTAGAAAAACGATCTACTTTTGTTGTTGCAATTTCAAACGCGGTTAAGAAATATCTATTGGAATCACGTGAAATCAAGGATAGAGAAAAGTTGAAGGTCGTTCAATATGGGTACAACTCAGATCTAAGCAAGAGAGTGGAACTAGTTTCTAAGTCAAGTAACTCTCTCTTCACAATTGGTACAGTGGCTAGGCTCACGCCGCAAAAGGACTTACCAACATTACTTAGAGCTTTCAAGAGCTTTAAAGAGAAATTTCCTGATACAAGACTCGTTATCGTAGGCTCTGGCATACTTGAGAGGGAGTTAAAAAAACTCTCAATCCAACTGGAGATTAGCGATTCGATAAAGTGGCTCGGAAGAAAATCAGATATCAGGGCAGCACTAGAAAAAATGGATTTGTTCGTTTTGCCGAGTAAATACGAGGGCTTTGGGCTAGTTTTACTAGAGGCTATTCAAGCAGGAACTGGCGTCATTGCGGCACGGAATTCAGCCATTCCTGAGGTCCTAGGAAGCGACTCTGATGGCTTATTCACAACAGGCGATTTTAATGAGTTGTTTCAAAAACTCTTAAAGTTTCACAATAAAAAGGAGAGAGAGCGTCTAATAAAAGCGCAGCATTCTAGGCTTGAGCTTTTTAACCCCTCTCTAATGATTAGTGAGATGAACAAGGTTTATGAAAGTGCTATTGTCAAACAATGACTGTACTTATTACGGGAGGGCTTGGCTTTGTCGGAAGCCATTTAGCCGCGCGGTTACAAGAGGCTGGAAAAAGAGTATACATCGTGGACTCTGTCTCGGATTACTATTCGACTGACCTAAAACGCAATCGTAGAAGAGAACTGCTAACAAGTATTCCAGATAGCCAAGTCTTTGAAATAAACATATGCGATAGATCTTCTTTAAAGCAAATTCTGCAAAATATTAGTCCGAAGACAGTGATTCATTTAGCGGCGCAAGCGGGTGTTAGACTTCCAATTAGTAAACTACATAATTATTCTGAATCAAATTTGATGGGCTTTTCGAACGTTTTGCAATCAGTAATTGAAGTGGAAACTCCAAATTTTTTATATGCTTCCTCATCAAGCGTATACGGTAATTCAACAGAAATTCCTTACAAAGAAAAAGCAATGGGGCTAATGCCCATAAGTTTCTATGGAGCAACCAAGCTTGGCAATGAATTTCTGGCGCATGCTGCTGTAATTGGATCAAAAACAAGAGCCCGGGGAATTCGGTTTTTCACCGTTTATGGTCCTTGGGGCCGCCCTGATATGGCCTACTTTCGACTAGTAACAAGTTTATTGACAGACTACCAATTTCATCTCTTTGGCGATGGTTCCGTTAAACGGGACTTTACATATATTGACGATACTGTCATGGGCATCGAGCTACTTGCAAAGCAACTAGAAGATACGCCTAATGGCTATAGCGATATTGTGAACCTTGGAGGGGGAAGACCTCACTCGATCAATGACCTCATTTATGAGTTCGAAGAGGTTACGAAACGAAAAATTCAAGTCATAAATGAGGAGAATTCGCCAGGGGATGTAAGAGTTACGTTTGCGGACAGCGCTTACCTCGAGAACTTGACAGGATTTGTTCCCTCTATTTCACTCACAGAGGGAGCGAAACGTTTCTTTGATTGGGCTTCGACTATGGAAGTTAGAAGTAAATTATCTTCCTGGGTAGGCTAATTCTAGGACGTAGAGTGCGGAACTAAGACCTTAGACGTAAAGTTGTTAGAGAAACTAATCACTCTCGGGTCGAACCTTAACGTAGGGCCGCTAGGGCCGCTAAACTCACTCATATGTGTGGAATTGTCGGATGTTTAAAGTTAAATTATGGACTCGATTGGGTAACAGAACAAGTCCAGAAAATTCATTATCGAGGACCCGACTCACAAATTTCTCGGAACATAACATCAGAACTTGTGATGGGCGTTGCTCGGCTGGCCATGACCGATCCTCACCCAAGAAGTAATCAGCCAATGATTGATAGGGACAGTGGAAACGCAATCTCCTTCAATGGTGAAATTTACAACTATTTAAATATCCGAAACATGCTCATTTCGCAGGGAGTCAAATTTGAAACGGAGTCAGATACAGAAGTTTTATTGAAGTACCTGGGGAAAGTTGGCTTTTCAAGATTGTCCGACTTGAATGGAATGTATGCATTTGCTTTTTACTCTAAATCTGAAAATCGGCTCTACTTATCACGAGATGGATTGGGCAAGAAACCCATGTATATATTGAAGGAGGGATTGACTCTAAAGTGGTCGTCCTCAATTGCTTCTCTCCAAACTCCTAACTCGGTGAAAGTTATTTCCAATGATGCCCTAATACAATATTTAAGCTTGGGCTATCTGCTGGATCAAACGACTACGGATTCGAACATTTTTGCTTTAGTGCCAGGAGAAATTTTAACTGTAGATTTAGCGAGCTCAAACGTCAACAGTTCTCTTAGCAGTAATAGAGAGCTTAATAAAGAGACTTCGTCTGATAAATCAAGAACACTTCTACGAGAAGTAATTGGCCGAAGTGTCGAAGATCGAATCTCGGGACACGTAAATGTTGCAATATCAGTTTCTGGCGGCGTTGACTCTTCTGTATTAGCTATTGAACTCGCTAACCGAAATATATCCTCATTTGCCTTCACTGCGTGCTGGACAGACTCAGACAAGGAGAGATATAACTTAGATGCTAAGGTTGCAAAAAGTGTTTGCTCTAAAATTGGAATCAGCCTTGAACAAGTTGAAATGACTAAAGCTAAAGATGTGCCTACCGAACTAAGTAGATTTCTGGTGGCGATGCAAGAGCCAAATAATAACCCTAGTGGAGTTTCTATGCTAAGACTCTATGAACGAATTGCATCTGCTGGGCATAGATTGGTTATAACAGGAGATGGTTCAGATGAAATCTTCGGAGGGTATCAGCGCTATATATCTGTTAACAAAGTTAAGAATATATTCAATCTGCAACATGAAAGCCTTATTTGCAAAACGTTCGCGGATGTACGTAACAGAGGGAGTTTTTTTCGTAGAGTTCTAGAAACGCAGTTAGCGCCCAGTTCGCCATTTTCCTGGCTAAGATGGCATTGGATTTTTACACCAAGAGAATTAACCCAAATTTCTAGTGAAAGTTTTTCAAAATCATGGTCACCGCAAGTTCTCGCCAAGTCTGTTCAGGCTATCGATCCCAAAAATTATTCGAGCAACCCGGAATCGCTTATGAAGCGCGACCACGCTATTTGGTTAGCTATGGAGTCAAATCGCAAGTTGGACCGTATATCTATGCACTATTCAATTGAAGCCCGCAGTCCTTTTCAGGATGAAAGAGTGATCGATTGGGCTAATTCCTATATGAGGCGAACTAGGCATAGGAATCTTTCTAAAGCTGTTCTCTGGCAGGAATATCCTGAATTAGGCGATTTGGGAGTACGGAGAGAGAAAGCAGGTTTTACCAGCCCAGTCGGGCATTGGCTTCGGGCTAATCCTAAGTTGGTCATTAACAGTTTGGACATTCTCGCCAGAGATTCAAGGTTTAGCAAAACTGGACTTAGTTTTTATCAAGATGCCCCTGAAAGAGGTCGCTACCGAGAGTTAATGCAGCTTTGGACACTCGTAGTCCTTGCAACTTGGCTCCAGATAGATGAATAAATTGAAACGGCTTGTCATTTACAATCTTGAAACTGATTTAAATAGCCATGTACTGGCTGCAGCCCACGACTGGATTGAGTCTTTTGCGAAAATTTGTGATGAAGTTGTAGTTTACTCAACTCACGTGGGTAGAGTTGACTTACCATCTAACACTGTTGTCCGTGAGATAGGTGGAGGGTCTGTCTTTAAGAGAGCAATCGCAGTTATAAGATTAATAAAATCGTTTGTGAGCGAAATACCTAAACGACGAAGTCTCACTGTTTTTCACCATATGTCGACGAGATCATTACTTATCACAGGTTTGTTTTACAAATTAATGGGCGTTAAGCAAGGTTTGTGGTACTCACATGCTAAAAAGTCAATTAGCTTAAAGTTTTCTTATAAATTTGCAGATAAGCTTTTCACCTCAATACCCGGAGCTATTCCAATTTCTGGAGCAAGAGTCAAATACGTTGGCCACGGGATAAATAGTAAAAGATTTCTCACAGGTTTTTCAAGTCTGCCCGAGAGAAGAGATGGAATCGTAGCTCTAGGAAGAGTTACACCTGTGAAAAAAATCGAGTCCCTTATCGATGCGATTTCAATTTCGGGAGTTACAAATGTAATAATTACCTGTCTTGGTCCCGCTGACAACACAAGTAAGTATCCAGAAAACTTACTGAAAGAGGCCAAAAAAAAAGGCGTTGTGTTGATTTTGAAGAAAGCTATTCCGTACTCAGAGATTCCCAATGCCCTGAGCGAATTTGACTCGATATTTACTGGCACCCCTAAGTCTGTTGATAAGGCTGTGATCGAGGGCGCTTTATGTGGGTGCTTTGTTATTTCCTCAGAAGAACAGGCTTTGAAATTGACTGGAATGAACTATGTGCTTCAGGCCCTAGGGTTTGAATCTATTCCAACGATTGATCAACAGATCATTCGATTGAATCAAGTAAGTACAAGGGAAAAAGAGCGTTTAAGATTTTTTTTAAGATTAAAGGCTGCTGAGATTAATGATGTCGATAAGACAACCCAAAATATCCTTCGTGAGTTAGAATGAACTTCGTGAGTGGGAAAAAGGGTCGTTTAAAAAGTTCAGTCCTTTATAGGTCAGCCTCAATTCTGACCTCCTCTGACCGAACAAAAGTTTTTGTAGTTGTCCTCATTCAGATTTTTCTTGGAGCACTTGATTTGGTTGGTGTGGGCTTGATTGGCGTAATTGGCTCATTAACGATTAATGGAATAGGCGCAAAGGTTCCCGGAGACAGAGTCCAATGGTTATTGGAACAATTACAACTTGGAAGTTTTGATTTACAAATCCAGGTGACGATCTTGGCAGTACTTGCCGTATCGATAATGGTATTCAAAACACTGCTTTCCATGATACTAATCAAGAGGATTCTCTATTTTTTAAGTTATAGAGGTGCAAAATTGTCATCAGTTTTAGTATCTAGGCTTCTTGCACAGCCGCTGTTAACTGTTCAGAGTAAGTCTAATCAGGAAACTCTCTTTGCTCTGACCAGAGGAGTCAACAGTATTACCATTGGTGTATTAGCAACCTTTATTTCTCTTATCTCTGATACTTCCTTGCTGCTAGTTATGGCAATAGGACTGTTTGTAATTGACCCTTTACTTTCAGCAACAACTTTTACTCTCTTTGCTTCAATCGCCTTTCTTCTTTATCGCTTGATGCAATTAAGAGTGAAAACTCTCGGAGAGAAGAATCGACAAATGAACGTTGAAAGTAATTCATTGATTCTTGAAGTTCTCGCCTCTTACCGAGAACTAGTTGTAAAGAATCGGCGATTTCACTACTCGAAAGTCATAGGCGAGCAAAGACATAAACTTGCTTCAGTAGCAGCAGAAATTAGCTTCATACCAAACATTAGCAAATATGTTTTTGAAGTTGCAATAGTAGTTGGGAGCCTATTGATTAGCGCAATTCAATTTGTTACAAATGATGTAGCCCGAGCAGTTGCAACGCTAAGTATTTTTTTCGCGGCTAGCATGCGAATAGCTCCAGCAATACTCCGTGTCCAGCAAAGTAGCCTGATAATTCGCGGAAATACAGGGATGGCTGGGTCGACACTAGATTTGATTGATACCTTAGGAGTTTTAGAAATCGAATGGAAAGAAGATAAAGGCATAGATTTTATCCATGAAGGTTTTAATCCTTTCATTCAGTTGCGAAATGTGACACTTTCCTACCCGGGTAAGGGTCATAGAGCAGTAAACAATGTTTCGCTTACTATTGAACCAGGAGATTTCGTTGCATTAGTTGGCCCATCTGGCGCAGGAAAGACGTCAATTACTGACCTTATGCTTGGGATCATTGAGCCCGATGAGGGTTCAGTGCTTATTAACGGACTTAAGCCGCTCGATGCAATTTCAACTTGGCCAGGTGCTATCGGATATATGCCGCAAGATGTCATGATTGCTAATGGCACAATTCGAGAGAATGTAATGCTTGGATATACTCCCGATAAAAAGTATGAGGAGAATGTTTTATCAGCTCTTAAAGTAGCTCAACTCATGGACTTTGTTAACGAACTCCCAGACGGGCTTGAGCAACAAATGGGCGATCGAGGAACTCGAATCAGCGGCGGCCAACGTCAGCGTTTGGGGATTGCCCGCGCTGTTTTCAACACTCCGAGATTTCTAGTGTTGGACGAAGCCACTAGTGCTTTAGACGGTATAACAGAATCTCAGATTTCTGATGCTATTCAGAAGCTTGGGAACGAAGTCACTGTTGTCGTAATTGCTCATCGACTTTCAACAGTTTTGGCAGCAAATAAAGTAATTTACATGAATAAGGGAGAAGTCATAGCACAGGGTACATTTGCTGAAGTTAGAGAATCCGTCCCTGACTTTGACCGCCAAGCAGAGCTAATGAGTTTACGACCTGGAATTACTCAGTAATTTCAAAGCGCTTCAATCACTCTTTGAATTTTTGCTTGAGAAGTATCTATCGTTAAGTCAGTGGTATTACTTGAAAGATCAAGACAGTTTTTGACATTAAGAATGACTTTTCACCAATTGACTTCAGAGCGACAATCTTTTGCAGCAAATTCCCTGATTGACACACATATTCTCAGTTGATTAAGGTTGACTTTAGTTAAAATAGTAAAATCTGGTGGATTCATTCGCAAGCTTTGCTCGTCGACGCCTGGAGATTGCAACCAGGGATCTATCTCCTAAGTAAGAGTTAAGACTGATTTAAGTTATAAATAGCTAGATCCAATATTGCCTTGAATCAGCAATCTAAAGTATCGTTGCCTACGTGTTGATTTGGAAAGCTATCACGCCAACGAGAATTTTGATTCTCACAGGCATTTTTTCGACTGTGGTCATTAATCCTTGGACTGGCTACGATCCGATAAACCTACCAAAGATGTTTGTTCTATCTACTGGAGCTGCATTTTTATTAGGCTGGTTGCTAGCTAATTTCAAGAGTATTGATAGCTTAAATCGAATACTATTTATTCTTTCGGCCATTTTTATAACGTCTTATTTAATTTCCTTTTTCATCAACCCCGCTCCTGCATATCAGCAGTTTTGGGGCGTTTGGGGTAGGTCAACTGGATTGTTAACATATCTTGCATTTGTGGTTCTAATGCTCTCAGCTGCCATGATCTCTTCAACTGCTTCACTAAGCCTGATTCGAATTTCGTTTGACAAGTTAGGTTATTTCATAACTCTTTATACCCTTTTACAGTTGATGGATCTAGATCCAATCAATTGGTCTCAAAAGTTAATGGTTGCAACTCTCGGCAATATAAATTTCATGTCTAGTTTTCTTGGCTTAACATCTATATCTTATCTGACTCGAATACTACTCGAGCGTTTGAGTTTATCCTCCAAACTTTTTTATCTCGCTATGTTAATTCTCAATCTTTACTTGATTGGCATATCGCAGTCAATTCAAGGGATAGGAGTTTTTCTCGCAGGTCTCGTGTTTTTGCTAACCTATAAGTTTCGCCAAAAGTTCAGCTTTGTTTCCACCCTGGCAGTTTTTTTTGCTTCATTAGTATCAGGGCTTGTTGTGCTCTTGGGAACGGCTGGATTTGGCCCCCTTTCTATTTTGCGGCAAGAGACCGTCATTTTTCGCATTGACTACTGGACTGCTGCAATAAATATGCTTACTGCAAACCCTTTAAGTGGGATAGGAATTGATTCTTACGGTGATTTTTATCGGGAGTACCGAACCTTAGAGGCTGTTGTGAGAACTGGCCCACAGAGGGTGACAAATACTGCCCATAATATCTTTCTAGATGTCTTTTCGGGAGCTGGTGTTTTCTCTGGTCTACTGTTTTTATCAATAATGGCATTGACTTTGTATTCGATTTTTTCTGCGCTGAGCGCCAATTATCAGAATTTTGATCTGACTGCCTTTTCTGCAATGTGGCTAGGGTTTATAGTTTTCTGCTTAATAAGCATCAATCAATTAGGAGTCGGCGTTTGGGGTTTCATTTTCACAGGAGTAGTTAACGGATGTGTTGTTAGGTATCGAGTTGCTAACTTTGCTGAAGACGCTTCATCACATAAGGGCAAGAAATCAGTAGATTCAGGAAAAAAGAGGGCTTTACGTGAATTGGGCCCAGGTAGGCACCTTGGGTTTGGAAAAACATCACAACTTCTCACATCCTTTTTCTTAGTTTTGATTGTTGGCGCAACTTCATTGCTGCCGAATATTGTGGATTCTCGCTTTTCACATGAGATTAAGAGCGCCAATCTAGACAATGCACTTAAGTTATCCGAATCTGTAGGCATCCTGGACTTTCACAGAGAAGCGCTCATGGCCGCCTTGGCAAAGGCTGGTAGACCCGAAGACACTCTAAAAGTAGCTGAGTCTCTCTTGGAGCAAAACCCTCGAAATTGGCAAGCTTGGGTCGCAATCCTCTCAAGTGAAGTCGCAACTGACAATCGCAGGATCCAAGCAGCAAATCAACTGATTCGTCTCGATCCAAATAATAAACTTGTCGAGGCTGAGATCAAGAAATTTTTAAACCAGGGCAAGTAGTGATATATTTGGGCAATTTGTCCTATTTGTCCATTACCCGCTACAATTAGGACTTAAACTCGTTGTGGGGGGTAGAGGCGGCGACGGTCGTCTCTGCAATTCAAACCGGTATAAAAATTCAAATAAGGGGCTCTTTAAGTGTCACTACGCAAGAAATCTGCCTCCGTAGGTCCGAAGGTCTGGACCGTAGCGGAGCTTGGTGCTTTCTACACAGAGCACCGAAGTGAGCTGTTCGCCCACGCCTCACGAATCCTTAAAGATACAGCAAAGGCTGAAGAAGTAATCCAAGATGCCTTGATCAAGGTCATGCTCGCCGCCCCAGAGCTTGAATCAACTGAACACGCACTTGGCTATATGCATAGAACGATAGAGAACCTCTGCATCGATATCTTTCGTATCGAAGGTCGTCGTCCAAACCTTGTGGTTCTAGATGATGTTTCAGCAGAGCTTGAATCAAAGTGGGTTGATAGTTACGACCATGTTGATGTAATGGCAGCGGCAGATGATGCGGCAATTGTTAGACAGGCACTTGCAATGCTCTCTCCTGCAGAGCGGGCAGCTCTTGTGATGTGGGAGTTGGAGGGTAGATCAACTTCAGAAATCGCAGTGGAGCTTGGTATTAAAGAATCTGCTGTTAGACATACTGTCTCTCGCGCCAGAACTTCTCTACGCAGAGTAATGAGCGAGCTAATTGTTGACAGCGAGCGTGGTTTAACCGCACTAGATATGCTCTCAACGACCTACAAGAGG
>Ga0194118_10002276_pt1 | contig 24768 bp, 18 predicted proteins | sample TA2MahsurfametaG_2_FD_148662 | JGI IMG/M metagenome (GOLD analysis project Ga0194118, IMG submission 148662) | Freshwater microbial communities from Lake Tanganyika, Tanzania - TA2015013 Mahale N5 surface | ecosystem: Environmental > Aquatic > Freshwater > Lake | place: Tanzania: Lake...
AGTGGTGCTCCATTCGAAATGTGTAGATGGTTCCGCTCGAGCAACGTTGATGCGCCCGCGTTGCGCTTTCTCGCATCGATTGTCTCGAGGTAATACTCAGTGACATCAAAGTATCGGCCAGGCGATTGGCTCAACTCTCTGCCAAATTTCATGAGTCGGTTATAGGTCTGCGTCTGGCCATCAACGAGTTCATAAAACACGGGGCAAGCAGAGAGATAGCGCCAGGCGTTGAGTTTCTTGCGGTAGCCAAATAAATGACGAAGACGTGAAGGCGCAGGAATCTGGCTGAAAGAGAGCGCGCGATCCAAGCAGTCGTTCCGGCTTGTTGACGAGAGGACAGACCCGACGTGGCCTGTGCGATACTCGGAACTTCGGGGCCCGACACGTATCACGCATGCATGCGGTGGCTGCTGCGGGATTGTCTCAAGTTGGTTGTTCTTGCTAAAGGAGACGACGTCGCCATTGCGGGCAAAGGACCCGATAGGGAGATCAACTTTCGCGGAAAATCGCGCCTGTGGTTGGCAGGAGTTGCGTGGTGCCGACAGCGCCTCCTGCACTGATCTTGAAAGCCACTGGAGCACATCCTCAGTCTGCCGCCTCGGACCGTTTGGCCCAAAGTTGCTGAGGCAGGATTGACTCGTTCTGCTGAGGGGGCTTCCTAGTACCCCAGGTAGCCCTAATGGAGTGTTGAACCCTGGCATCTTCTCCGTAGAGTTGGCACAGGACGCCGACCGTCATGATTCGTCTTCTCGATAGCGGACTTACTGATCCCGAGTTTGAGACAATCTTGGGCTTCAATGCAAAAGTGGCAGCCGACATTGCACTCACAGCAACAGCAGCAGCGGCAATTGCGACAATACCAGCCGTGTTTCTTCATGCTTCTAAGTCTTCAGAGTTTCGACTTTTGGGCGACGTACTTGGTCTCTTGATCTGGCTGACGTTTCTCACAGAGACATTGTTGATGATTCGACTTCACCATGGTTGGGGTGGGGAGTGGTTGCGAACTCACAAACTTCAGATTGTTGTCGTGATCTTGGCAAACCCGTTCCTGGTGTGGGCGATTGGTCGGTACGAGACACTTGAACTGTCAACGCTTCTGCCACTACCTTCTTTTCTCCAGTCTGCAAAGTTGGCAAAGTTGTTTAAGTTCACGAAGATCTTGAAGTTCCTCCACCTCGGCGAGGTGTCAACGAAAGCCCGCGCCGCACTCGCGCATGTGCCATGGCTCGTCAACACCGTGCTGCTTTCTGCTGGCGTTCTTGCCCTCGGAATCGTTGGGGCAGCACTTGAGGGAGAGTCAGCTACTCCGATTCATGCGCTAGATGTTTGGTTCAAGATCGGACACTCCGTCATTATGTCGATGCCAGAAGTGCTACTGGCAACTGTGCCGCTGTGCTTGCTTGCGGCGATGGTGTTTGCGCGTCAGAAGAAGACGATGGATCAGGCGTAACGAGATGCCGAAACGTTGGATTCGCTTCACAAACCCTGTTCGCGAAGATCTGATTCGTTGGTTTGAGTCCGACGATGCCGGAAGCCTTCGGTTTGGCGAGTTACACCCAGTTGCTCAAGACGCTCTCCTGCGATACCAAGATGAGTTTGCCGACCCATTTCCCCGAATTGAGTCGCACGGACATTACGTCTTTGGGATGTTTGCGGCACCGACATCTGTTGAGGATGATCATGCTGACTTCTACACGGTCCTCTTTCTGGCGAATTTTGAGCAGATCGTAACAGTGTTGAGAGTTTCGCGCGCGACTCAAAACAGATTGACAGAGTTCGACTTGAGCAAAGTGGAACGTGAACTGGATAACGCGGCGACGTTGTTTGATCATCCCGAGTGGAGCGTTGGAATGGCTATTGCGAAGATTGCGAATGTCTTTGTAACCAACATTGAGTCGAGTGTCGGCACTTTAAAGCAAAATGTTTCGGCAGACCTAGAGCTAGTTACTTCGGAGAGCCGACAGATTCCGAGCAATGCCAATCCCGAGTACTTGAGTGAGCTATATCGCCGTACAGCCGTTCACAAGACGGAGGTAGTGAGCTTGCGAACGCTATTACAAGAGACAAAAAACATCTTCAAAGCAGTCGCATCAGACCAAGTCGATGTGCGACGCAACACAACTGACCTTGAAGAAGAGTTGTTCCCCCCGTTTGTGGAGGTGTCCCTAACGGATCTTCTCATGCGAACGCGTCATCTCACATCTATCCGAAATAATCTCGAGTCCGATCTCGAGCTCATGTTTGAGCGTTTCCAAGAAATTCAAAATTCACAGCAAACTGCTGTTGGTCGAAAATTCACTGGAATCCTTTCAATTCTGCTCTTACCTCAGCTCATTGCTGGCTATTTTGGTCAAAACTTTGAAAAGACACCTGGGTATCGCGCAGACCTTGGCTGGGTCTATTCTCTGGGCCTGATCTTTCTTGTCTCGTTGATTCAGTTCTATTGGTTCAAAAAGAAGAAATATTTCTAGGGGGGGCGATATGGAGTTCTTTGTTTTCTTGATTCTGATGATCTGGTTCATTCGGTGGAACAAACGCCGACGCCAACGACGTGCGATGAATACCTACTCTCAGCCGTCTTCAACGCAGCATTTCCCTTCTCAGGTTTCGGTGACTCCTCTGTGGCAAAACAGCCCACAAGTTTCTGCACCCGCGCCATCTTCCGCCGACGGGTGGTTTCCTGATCCAACTGGAAGATACGCACTGAGATATTGGAACGGCCAGCAGTGGACTGAGTGGGTGTCTTCCGCTGATCGCCAAGTGAGAAGCGATCCGATTGTCGCGAACATTCCCATGCCTGGGGCTAACCGATCACCGTCAAACGTTGCACCGCCTCGCTATCGGGCGCCCGAGCCCGGTACCCAGGTGGAGGGCCCGGATCTTAACGAGCTACGCCGTCGCTTCAATAGTTAGCCCTCGACGCCGCTGCTAGATTCTACCCATTGGAGGTACACCATATGACAAACCAGATTGACCTAAATCGCCTTCGGGAAACCCTCACGAGAAACCAGTCATCATCCGAGAATGCTCCGAATGTTCCTCAGAACGAGAAGGTCTATGTAACGCCAGAAGGAAAGCTCGTGATGGGTGACCAAGTCAACCAGAACCAGCGAACGGTCTCAGAGATTCCACAGACGGTATTCGCCAACTGATCGTTATGACATACCCAAATCTTGCAAATGATCGTACGTTCGCGAAGAGCAAGATGCCGCGAAACACGCTTGAGGTAAAGAGTGATGGTTGCACGGGCTTCAAGTACGACATCACATGCGAGCTCGGCAACAAATACAAGTTGTTTGCGTACTTCAACGGGTCTCGCTATCGGGTCATGGTGGTGGACCCAGTAGTCGAGCGCGGGCCAGTTGGGCACGACAGTCACGTGCTTACGGATGGGTCACTTTGTCTAGAGCCCACAGTGCAGGGATGTCGCACTCTGGAGCAAGCTTTTGCAAAATCGGTGCTTTGGGCCAACGGTTATTCGATTTACAAACACACCGGCAAATTCCCCTACAGCGCCAACAACCGCTGACGGCGTATGGGTTGCCTTGCTCGCTCACTCACTCGTCTGAGTGTTGCGCTCGGCCGCTACCAACCGAAGGTTCAGTCATGAGCTACCAGAATCTTGCGAATGATCGACAATTCGCGAAGAGCAAGATGCCGCAGAACACACGTGAAGTGGCGAGTGATGGTTGCACGGGCTTCAAGTACGACATCACATGCGAACTTGGCAAAAAGTACCAGCTGTTCGCTTACTTCAATGGGTCTCGTTATCGCGTACTTGTTGTTACACCACAGGTCGAAGGTAAAGCTCATGTCCAACTGACTAAAGTGTTTCCAGACAGCTCACTCTGCTTGGAGCCGACGATGACGGGATGTCGTACGTTGGAGGAAGCTTTTGCGAAGTCTGTGCTCTGGGCCAACGGGTATTCGGTCTACGAACTAGCTGGCAGATTCCCCTTCGACGCCATCCTCTGACGATGCCTTTCGTGTGGGCAGTTCCGCGAATCTTCGGATCGCTTGATGCGGCGACTGAGCAATCGAGTGACCGGAAGCAATCGAAGCTTTTCGACTCCGGATACGCAATCTTCGACAGCGTCCTCGACACCATCTGCTCGACGATTGGCTCTCGACCAGCAGAAACAGGCGGTGCGCTACTCGGCTCGTACGGCGACTCACTCATTGTCGACTTCGTCTACGACAATGAGGGTGAAGTAACAGGGGCCTCCTACGTACCCTCAGCGGGCCTCACACCACTGGTGCAACAACACGAACTCGACAGAAACCTGCAGTTCAAGGGTGTCGTTCATTCACATCCTGGCGCATACGACACACCATCAGGACCAGACGAGGAGTCGTTTCTTGCCGGTCTAAAAGCCAACTTGGAACTGGGGAGATACCTCGCCCCAATCATTACCTTGCAAGAAGGCAGGGCAGCGCCGAACAAGTTGAAGATTGGAGAAGGCGTGTGGGCATCGTTCTATGTTGCCGTACGTAGCCGATCTCGAGGAGTGCGGGTTTCACCCTGTCTCCCCAAAGTCGTCTGGTTCGCCCGCGACGTACGTCGACTCGCAGCAAACCTTCAGCTTCCAGATCCACAGTTCTTCCCAACCGACTCGAATGGGTTGTACTCGGTTTCGAGTCAAATCACGCTCCGTAATGACTCCACCCTGGTGCTGGCAGCATCGGGTGCGTATCCAGAGACTCCGCCACTCGTGCTCTATCTCGATGGTCGAAAGGGTGAGACCAAACAAGTGCATCTTCGTTGGAATGTCACCAGCGAACCCGAGAATCGTCTCGCCGAAGCACTGGCTGATACACGTCTGACTGGCACTGACGGGCCCAGACACTTCGCATTCGGACGATCGGGCACTGTGCTAACCGGACGCTCGAAGTTGGGAAGTGAACTCGACCTTGAGCCAGTGCTTGTGGGTGATGAGTTCATCGACTATGCGAATAAGGTCGGCGAAGGACTCTTTGCCCGATCTCGCGGTGTGCTCACAGACCGAATGCGTCACGCACATGTTCTTATCGCGGGCTGCGGATCAGTGGGGTCCTATGTTGCCGAACACTTTGTGAGATGTGGTGCAGGCGAGGTAACGCTGCTTGACCCTGACACCGTGGACTATGCAAACCTCTCACGTGCGAATTTTCGTGCGAGTGATGTAGGCAGACCGAAGATTCACGCACTTGCGGAACGTCTCATTGCAATCTCCCCAGAACTCAAAATAAATTTTGTTGAGAAGACCTTGCAGGATCTCAGTCGAGATGAGTTTAATCAACTGATTGCTAGTAGCGACCTGATTATGAGCGCCCTCGATGATCGGCGAGCGCAACTTCAGATCAACCAATTCGCCTATTGGCACAAGAAACCCGCCGTATTCATTGGCGCGTTTGCGAAGGCACATGCGGGGGAAGTCGCAGTTGTTGACGCGCCGTCACCTTGTTTTGCCTGCGCGACGGTGTTTCGTGACATGGTCCCGGTGGAAGAACAGGGTTCGCACGACTACGGGACGGGGCGGCTTGTGTCAGAGGTGGCGCTCGGCGCGGACATTCAGTCAATCTCGGCGATCGGTGTGCGACTCGGGTTGTCATGTCTGATGAAGGGCACTGGCACCAGCCTTGAACAATTTGCCCAGAAAGCGCTGGCCGAGAATCAGTACGCCATCTTCGCCGTGACTCAGGACTTCTCGCTGGTTGGTGAGGTCCTAAAGGGCGTTCCCGCCCAGTACGGTCATCGGTCAATTTGGCTGACAGTAAATCGAAATGAGAACTGCAGCACTTGTGGTCCGAATCCTGCTCAGCCGATGGTCGATAAAGCCCCGCTCATTGATGATCTAAAGGCGGCTATCGCTAGAGCAGAGGTAGTAGCGGACGTGCCACTCCACGATGAATAGCGAAGAGATTCGAGTTTCAAGTCCTCAAGCATTCGTAGAAGAGGTAATTGAGGGCTCCCGACAGAGACCAATCGTTCTGGTGAACGGTGACTCGTTCGAGTCGGCAAATGGAACACAAGACAAACTTACAAAAATCATCGGAGAGATTGATCCGAGCATTCGGTGCTTGACTGCCGAGAATGTCACTCTGGCAAACGTCGAACATGAAGCCATGGGAGGACTATTCGTTCCAGTCGGCATAAGTCTCTGGTGGCAAGGAGAACTTGCGGGAGCCTTGCTCTCCGACCACGCCGACGCCCAGTTACGACAGCTCGTGCATGCGGCAAGCAGTAGACCACCCCTGCAACTGATCAACGACACCCTTCAACACGTGCAGAGTCGACAGCACCACTTCTTCCATCGTGCGGCATCACCTGAAGTACAGCCGTGGGTCAGCCTCTACTTGGTAAATCGCCATGATGCCGAACGAGTGAGAAACCCTTCGGAGGGTGCGAATCTTCGAATCGTTGAAGTTGTCCGGCCCGTTTGGTTGAAGAATCACGCGGCTGGTGCTCTCTTCGTTACTCGGAACACGTCCAAACCGAGCGAATTGGTTCTGAAGTTCGCATCGTTTGATCAACGGGGTGAGTGGGCAATTCTGAAATCGCAGGTCGTGACCGCAGACGTAGAGATTGATTGTCAAGACAAAATCGTGCAGAACCCTCAAGTTGCGAGAGAGGACCGTGAATTCCTTGCGTACACGCTGAAGTGCGGTGGGCAGACCGTTGAGTTCAGTATCTACAAGCTCTCAAGTGACGCTGCGGTTCTAGAGCGCGCACTTCGAAGTCTTACGACTCCAAGCGATGGAAGCGCACCATTGGGTGATCGACCCACCGTGTTGCGGGAAGCAATGGAAGAGCTAGACGGCTTAGTCGGCTTGGAGAGTTTGAAGATGGAACTGCACTCATACGCAAACTTCATTGAAGTAATGCAGCAGCGCCGGCAAGCTGGCGCGAAAGCAGCAGACATTACGAGGCACTTCGTCTTCAAGGGTTCACCTGGAACCGGCAAGACTACGGTGGCCCGAATCATTGGTCGAATTCTCTATGGATATGGTCTTCTTGAGAAGGGGCAGCTGGTCGAAGTTGATCGCTCGGGATTAGTCGCCGGATTTCTTGGTCAGACGGCAATCAAGACCACCGAAGCCTTCAACAAAGCTCTTGATGGTGTCTTCTTCATTGATGAGGCCTACGCACTGACCGAGAGCGATCAGGTTGGTCAAGATTACGGAGCAGAAGCCATTGCCACTCTGATGACCCTGATGGAGAACAATCGAAGCAAGGTCTCAGTCATCGTGGCGGGGTACCCAGAAAAAATGGAGCAGTTCTTGCGCTCAAACCCGGGTCTGCGAAGTCGATTTTCGAAGGTGTTTCATTTTGACGACTATTCGCCCAGCGAGCTTGCGGAAGTCTTCAGCCGGATGATCAAGGCTGATGGCTACGAGCTCGACGCCGGTGTGATCGAAGTTGTGACCCGTCACTTCGTGGCTGCAAAGACACAAGAGGGTTTTGGGAATGCACGAGCAGCACGACAGCTGTTGGATGATGCGAAGATCCGTCATGCAAACAGGGTCGCGGCACTCGAACGTCGAACACCAGCCGATCTGAACTTACTGAAAGCCGAAGACGTCGTGCCCAAGAGGCAGCTCGAAGACGGGCTCGAGATTAATGAAGAGGGCCTCGCGAATGTACTGGCGGAGTTGGACTCGCTCGTTGGTCTTGCTGATGTCAAGGCGCAGATTCTGAGCATCGTTAATCTCTGTCGAGTTCAGATTCGTCGCCAGCAGCAGGGGCATCGGGTACAGGCTCAAGCGCTCAATTTCGCCTTTGTCGGAAACCCTGGTACTGGTAAGACGACAGTCGCCCGACTTCTCGGACGCATATTCGCGCACCTAGGGCTGCTGTCGCGAGGACATCTAATCGAAGTATCGCGGTCGCATCTGGTAGCTGGCTACGTCGGACAGACGGCCATCAAGACACGCGGCCAGATAGATCGATCGCTGGACGGGGTTCTCTTCATTGACGAAGCGTATGCGTTGAGTCGAACCCAAGATGCAGAAGGCTCAAATGACTTTGGTGCTGAGGCAATCGAACAGATTCTTCTTGCTCTAGAAAATGAACGTCACCGACTATCGGTTGTGATGGCGGGCTATACCGGCCCGATGAACCGATTCTTGTCATCCAACCCGGGCCTCCGTAGTCGAGTATCAAACATCATTGAGTTTCCTGACTACTCCGATGAGGAACTCGTAAGAGTATTCGACCGCTTCTTGAAAGACAACGGTTACCGACTGGCAGAAACTGCCTATCCGCTGCTCCATGGATACTTTCGTACATTGCAACGCAATGAGACTTTTGGAAACGCGCGAGCTGCCCGGCAATTCTTCGAAGTTCTTCAACGCACTCACGCAAGCCGCATCGCCTCAAACGTAAGCCCGACAGAAGATGAATTGACTCTCTTCACCGACGACGACTTATTGCTTGCGGTTGGCAACACGATGGGCGAGAGTGCTCCTCGGGTTTCCTCTCGCGAGGGCTATCTCTAGCTCGCCGCTGCCAGGCAATCTGGAACGATCAGCGGCGCTCGCATACAACACCGTCACTGTCCCCGTCGATGTACCAGTCGTATTCGGGGTCGACCCCGTCGTAGTAGGGGCCATATCCATTTCGAAGCGCTTCTTTGCATGTCTGAAATCTGGGGTCATTCGAATCTTCGTCGTCATATCCATCAGACTCTGCAGCAGAAGACTCAATACCCTCCGACTCTGTCGAGCTATCGGCCTCGACACTTGATGTCGTTGCCTGTGTGAGTAGAGCTTCTGCGCGTGAAGCGGGCGAGAGGAGATTAAGGAATCCACCGATAGGTACACAATCGTCGTATCGGTCGATGGTGCCGTCTCGATTCGTGTCAGTGACAGGACGACAATCGACAATCTCGCCATCTTCGCCAGCACTAGCCATCGTCGGTACTCCGATTAGCTCACCCTTTCCGTTAACCGCAGCACCTCCGCTATTCCCGCCAGAGACCGAAGCGTCGGTCTTGATCCATGAAACACCGCTGTCCTTTGTGAATCCGCTGACGATTCCCTTCGAGATAGTGATCGAGCTCCCACCAATGTTTGGAAAGCCAATGATGAAAATCTCCTCACCCACATTCGCCGTAGTTCGAATTGGAACTGGGCGAAGTGATCTTCCTGAACCAGAGATAGGAGTCAAACGAAGAATTGCAAGATCGGCTTGCTCGTCGGCAACTACAACTACGGCGCTGTGAGTTGGGGTGGGTCGCTCATCAAGAGCAGAAACGGTCCAAATCTCCAAACGCGGACTTGGGCAGTCGGAGGTTTGTTCAATCACGTGGTAGTTCGTCAGTACGGTCAGTTCGTTCCCAACGACCGTTCCAGAGCCCCACCCACAAGGTCCTCGTGCGTCCACCTGAACAACCTGAACAACTGACCTAATCGTGTCTTCGGTGAGCGAGCCACTGCCAATTGGGAGTGCTGTAGCAATCACCGATGTTGTGGTCGTTGAACTAGTGGAAGTAGAAGCTTCGCTTGGCGGGGCCTCCTCGACCCCAATTGCAGCATCTGAAACTGGAACGGCAACTTCGTCGTTTTCGGAATCAGCGCCGCCAAGGAACATCGCCCGAAAGACGAGGGCAAGAATGACAATTCCAACGGGAATCAAGGCGAGCTTGAGCAACTTGGACTGCACGCTGGGCCCGCATCCTGGGCAGAGGGGGTCCCCGCAGACCTCACATTCTTCCTCTGGCGTGTCGCTCTCGTAGTCCTCGAAGTCGCTCATTGTGGGGAATCCAAGCTCGCTGTCCTCATTGGCGCATTCATCGTACGGCTACCTATGCTCTTACGGGGCTATTCACGGGGCAGCAAAGGGTTGTTAATGAGACAGGGGCTAAAGCGGGTCACTCGAGGACTAGTGCTTGGCGCTCTTGCTTTGCAACTGGTTGTGCCACCAACTCTGACATCGGCTGCTACAGCACGGCTATCCGCATCCCAGGTCGACTCACTCGACCTCGTGATACTGGTTGACGAGTCTGCGAGTCTCAAGAGTGCCGACGTGCAAGCTGAGATTCAGGCAGTTGCAGGTCTGGTTGCTCGTCGTGAGCTCTCTGATCAGTCACTCAAGGTTCGCATTGCCATAGCCGGATTCGGGAGCGGCAAAAACGCCGTAGACGAGAAGTGCCCACCGCTCATTGTGACCACGAAAAGTGTGCGAGATCTCATTGACTGCTCCGACCTCGTACGTCGCAGAACCTCATCTGGTCAACATACCGATTTTGCAAAAGCTCTCACTTATGCCTCGCAGACGTTTCAGAGCTTGGGTACATCAGCATCTGCCCGCGTGGTGATTCTGATGACGGATGGAAAGTATGACCCCGTCGGCAAGCGTTCTGGGTCCGGTCTCACCGATGCTGACCGTGATGCATTGGATGAGGCGACGTCAGCACTTCGTGCCGATGGGGCGCAGATTTGGCCGCTCGGATTCGGGCAAGTTGAGAGGGATGAGCTTGACGACCTCGCGCGGAAAGGCGCACCGTCCACTTGCCCAACTGGTCGTCAGCCATACGCCATCGTGGCAGCTGGCCGGTCACTAGATGAATACTTGCTGGAGATTCTCGGTGCAACGATTTGTGGTGATATTGACCCGCCAGAGCTAATTCCCTACGACTACAAGGTGCATCCATTTGTGAACGAAGTGACGCTCACTGTTCGTGGTACATCAGTAGAGCCCAATGTCGTGGTGATCTCAACGAACAAGTCGCTTTGCGTGGGTGAGTGGAAGCAGGCAGAAGACGGGTCTCTGGCGTGCAATGTGAAAGTTGGAGGAGCCGATACGGGAGTGTGGAAAATTACATCAGCAAGTACTTCGGCTGATGAAGTGCCCACCGTGGAAACCTCACAGTCTGGGCGCGTTGATCTTCGTCTATCAGCTTGCAAAGAGACGAGCACTGTGGTCTCCGTGTCTCGCATTGACAACACCGAGATTGCCTGGAACGTCGGTGGCGGATTCACATTTCCGCGGGCAGCAATCGTTGACGTGTCCAACCGAGAGGAGATTGCCTCAACGGTGCTAACTGCCAGCGATCGAACTGCCACTTTTTCGCGTAGCGGGGCGGCCTCAAGGGAAATCGAGGTTGCACTAGCAAGCGGGCAAGCCGACTTCGTTTGGCTCACGGCATCCGTTGACACCTGCGAAGTCGCGCCTGTCACCACGACAACGCTGAGCTCACCGTCAACCACCGTAGGTTCGTCGGTCGTTACGGATTGTGACGGGGATGGTGACGGGGATGGTTGTGAGCCCTTTCCCTGGTGGCTCATCGTCTTGGCCCTCCTACTTCTTGCAGCGTTGTGGTGGTTCCTGCGTCGACGCTCGAAACAGGGCAGGTTCCCGGTAGGTACCGAGCTACGGCAACGCAATGTGGCGCAGAACCCAGCGGCCAACTGGAACACTCGCGCAGACTTGAGTGGGCTCCGCGAGATGAGCTTCAGCGTTGATCGAAACGGCTGGCTTGTTGAGGCCGAGGAAGACCAAGCCGACATTATCGTGCGTCGAATACGCTCGCGAACTGAAGGCGACTTTGTGGTCGTGCAACCAGCAAGAGGGGGCGACGGTACAGAGGCGCAAGAGGGCACACAAGCATCACATGCATTCAGCGTGTCCGGAGAATCTGGGGGCGGAATACCGATTCGTAGCACGTACATACGAATTGAGGTCCCTGAGGAGCTCGAGGACGATGAAGAGTTCGAAGAAGAATGACCAATAGCACAAGGAGACAACAGCAATGATTCGTCAGCGATTCCTCTACGTCGGCATTGGCGGCTCAGGTTTGGATATCGGTCGTGAACTCACCGAGGCATTGACTCGCGAGGTCTGTGGCCTCGATGGACGCCGACTACAGGCCCGTGGCGGCGCTTTCGCAGGCTTCGGCCGCAATGAACTACCGAAGTTCATTCAATCCGTCTACTTGGACTTCAGTCAGCAAGCACTAGATGAGATTCACACGCACCTTCAAGGCAAGAATGCCACCGCGATTCATACAATCTTGCCGCCTTTTAACTCCTTCATGGAGGCGGCAACATACTTGAAGAACCAGAATGTTCCTGACGTTCAAGAGTGGATTCCAACCGACGGCAGCGTCAACGTCGCTCCACTCTCGGGTGGTGCCGGCCAGTACCCAACGGTTGGTCGAACCGCACTCTTCGCATCGCTGAAGCGCCAAGGTTATGCCCAGAGCATTGGGAACGATCTCGGAGGAGCGCTAGATGAACTCGCTCAATCAATGGGTCAACTCACGGCCTTTGCAGGCAGCGGAGTGCATACCAACAGCATTGCTGTTTACCTTGGCTTCTCTCTTTCTGGCGGAACTGGGTGCGGAATCTTTTACGACGTCATTCACCTGCTTTACAACGAATTGACGACACGTTTTCCTGACGTGCCATGCACGATTATGCCGATCATCATCATGCCGTCACTCTTCGACAGCGTGCTCGTCGGCGTCAACAAGCGAAACACCCAATTAAATGCGGCGACAGCCCTACTTGACCTAAGTCGGTTGATGGACCTCTTCAATAATCCTGATCCAGAGCTCGCAGCGATGAGAGTTGTGAAGTATCCCTGGTCATCAGTCGATGGAGCCGGTGGCTACAAGGCCGTCAACTTGGATACGCAATTTGGAAAGACTGCAGTGAAGGTCGCGACTCTCGTGGACCGGCGAGGTGGTCTGGATCGTAAAGATGTGTATCGAAGTATTGCTTCGGCAATTGTCTCGCAAGTGAGCACGGTCGCAACAGTGAACCAGATGACGATGGGTTTCGTCGACAAGCTTGTGAACGACAACGAGATTCGCGACATGCACCACACTCTGCTCGGCCGCAAGAACATCATGCCCTCGGTCAGCGCTTCACTCACACTGCCGTCGGAGCGTCTCGTTGAGGTAATTAGTCAGCGACTCTTGGCTGACGGTCTTCGTGCACAGCGAGAAGCTGGACCGAGCCGCAGCGTCACTGAGGAGCACGTTAACTCCTTCCTCAAGGGATCTGGACAGGGTCAGATTGTCGAGCCACAACTCTTTTCAGACAGAGTTGACATGCGCTTTGCAGTTTCCGCCGGGGCACTTGCGGACTCCAAGAAGTACGAACAGTTCCAAACGAACGTACAGCGAAAAGTAGTGCAGTCCTTGGGGGATCTCGCACCTCTCGTGAAGCAATCAATTCCTGAGATGCAAGATGTCCGATCAATCGACGGCATAATTCGAGTTCTAGACGCTCACGAGGATCGGAACATCCATGACGCACTCAACATCGCAGGGCGAGCACTTGGTGCCTTGCGAGGTCAGCGATTCACTGATGACACGGCGCCCGCAAAGGCCAAGAAGAAGTCAACTAAACGTTTCGGAGTCTTCCCAGGCAAGCCTGATCGAGTGCAAGCAGACCGATGGCTAAAGGGACAAGAAGAGCAATACATCAGGGACGTAGAAGCCTTGTGGTGGTCGGAGTGGGACGCTCGGAGAATCCTCTGGCAGTCGAGCGCAGAAGAAGCCGATCGTCTATTTGCTCAAATCCGTCAATGGATGGATGACCAGTTTGCCGCTGCTGATCGCGAACAACAGAAAGAAGTTACGAAGCTCGGCCAAACGACATTAGGTGTGGTGGAGTATCTGCCTTCAACGACGGGGAACATGCAACAAACGCTTACAACTTTGATTAACGGCGTAAGAGACAAGATTCGTGAGCGACTTGACATCAACGAAACAGATGACGGCACTCTTGTGGCCCGAGTCATGAGAGCTGATCAGAGAAATGCTTGGGCTGACGCATTACGGAAATACATGCACGAACGTGAGCCGGAGCTGTTTATCGAGAACTTGCTTGAACCAATTCGTACTGCGGTTCAGGATGTTCTTCAGGACGTATTGACGCCCCTCGGTGACTCGCTTTCAAAGCTCGCACACGCTCCCGCGGGTGCTCTCTCGCCAGATCTTGATCAGCTGCAAGAGAAGTTGGCATCTTTGCTTCCAGACGGCGTGATCCCTCAGAGCCAAGGCGCCAAGCCGCGAGTGCTTGTCACATATCCGGGAAGAGAGGACGCAAAGGTGGTGGAGTACTTGAAGCACATCATCTTTGGGAATCGCTTTGACGGTATGAATCGAAATGAAGTGTTTCAGTTTGCCGCAGCCGGCGATTCCGGAAGCATCACTGCGACAATCAACATAATCGGACAGGGCCTACTTGACAGTGACGAAGTTCGTTCGCTGCTCGCCACATGGGTGGAAGCAAATAAACCGAACAAACAGCATCCCGCAACGGATCGACTGATGTTTAGACAACGAGTGAGCTTTGAGAATCTTCAGGACATTACAGACGTGCCGAATCGTCGTGTGATCTTGCGAAACTTCTTGGCTGCCCTCTATGACGGGCATGTCACTGTGCATAGAGGCACCGTGGAGTCTCCGGAGGAAATTCGAATTACAAAGAAGGGCACCAACGCCTACTTCGATATTCCATTGACGTCGCAGGATGGTGCGTCGCCTTGGGCGTCGTTGTACAACGGCTTTGAGGAGAAGATTGTGACTGCCAGCTCGCTGACCAATCCAGGTTTGCCCGACGCAATCAAGTGGTTCGGTGAGTACATCCCGTCTTGTCTCACGCTTACGGGAGAGAAGTCGCAAGCTCCTGCGCCGCTGTTCGAAGACATCGTTGGCGCAGTAATCCGTCAACGGTCAAACGGCCCTATCGTGCACCCGCCGGGTCTCACCAGGAGGGCGATACTCCGCCGTGAGGCCGTCCACAAGTTCTGGACCAAAGACATCATTGAGAGCCTTACCGCGCCGTATCTCAACGCCTTAAATGCGAGTTTCTGGTGCATCGGAGCCGCATACGTCGGTTCTGGGCAAGTAGAGGTAATGCGTAAAGAGCTTGCCGAGATCATTGAGAGGGACGACGCAAAGATTCGGCGCATGATTGATGAGGATCAGCAACGACGCGCTGCGGCTCTCGAAAACTTGGGCTAGCGGATGACTTCCAACATCGAAGAAGAAGTCGTTCGAATCGATGCGAGAACGTCCATCGGTAGCGATGAGACGGTTCTTCAGCTTCTCTCACGCTCTGTTGAGCACACAGAGTCGGGCGTTGTAGATGTCTTTAGGGTGCTAGTTCGCGAAGATCTCTCTATGATCGGCGACCACGCACCTCTATATGAACGGCTACTGCACAGCGCACTTTCTCTCCGAATTCTTCTCTTCTGTACTACGGGTGGCAAACCCGCTACGAGTGCAATGGAAAATGTGGTTGTCCCAGATGCCATCATCAACGCAGGTGATCGCGTCCGCATCATCGTGGTTGAAGACAACATTGGTGTCTACTTCGGTTCAGACCGAGGAACTCCTGAGGCCTTGGCAGTGTGGCCTGATGATCTTGAAGGCACGCGAACGGTAGAGATACTTGAGGATGCGCTGTCGATTCCCGAGGTTTTCTCTGCGATTTTTGAAGGTACGAAGGAGATCCCTCATAGGGCTTTCTCTATTGGGACTCGTCAAGCCTGGTTTGGTCGATTTCCAACCGACGCAATCGCTGATGCATTAAAGGAAGTGGGTCTAACAATCTCTGGAGGCGACAGTTTCTCGGCTCTTGAGAAGCGACCCCCGGAGTGGGCTGCTCCACCACATCTCTGTGGACAGTATGCAGAAGAGGATCTTCTGCGCGAGGGTGAGGGTCTGGCGGACGTGTACTCAAAGACCAAGAAATCAACGACTGATGCGATGCGCTGGTTCGGGCTCAAGAGCGGTTTCCCCGTAACTCGGCGGGTAGCTCGCTTCTCATCTGCGCAGTCACAAGCTGTAAGTGACTTGTCAACCCAGCTTCGATTCGTTGATCAGACAGTCGGGGCACTCATTGCAGGTGTAGAGGCGTCTGATGGCTTTAACGACGATGAAGCCGCAATCATTGAAGGCGCTGGTATTCGCCTGTATCGCGAAGATGATCGTCGACAGATATTGAAAGATGCTCGGACTGCATTACTCGAAGATGTGATTCAAACGATCCTAAGAGCACTTTCAGAAGAGCAATCGATTGCTCCTTACTTTTCAAGGCTCGATCAAACAATTGAGAAAGTCGAGCCGCGTTCAAGCGAGAAGATTCGAGAAGACTTTCAAGCGACGTTGCTTACACCGTTGACTGAGCGACTCGATAGTGCGGGTGCCGCTGCGCCAAAGGGTCTTGGAATGCGCATAGCGAAAAAGTTTGCGATTCTCTTAGCAGAGCGCTGGTTCCAGGGCCTATTGGCTCTAATGGGGCTCGTTGGGCTCCTCGGAGTTCTAGATCACATTTTTGATGAGCAAAGCCCTGATCTTCTCAAGAACTCTGCGTTTTTTGGTCCTGCCAGGCAGGAACTGCGAATCCTCTCGGAGGTCATATTCGCAGCTGTTGTGATTGCTATCGCAGTTGCTGCACTTTTACTCTTCTACGCGGATTCAGAGATCAGAAAGTGGGGGCGATCACTTCGTCTTTCCGAAATTCAAGATCATGTGAATGCACATGAGGCATTCATTCGCTCCGTTGCCTTGAATGATTGGATTCTGAGCAAGACAAGGCGTGCAGCGATGGAGCCATTGCAGCTATTACGCGACTCTGTTCTACGAGAAGTCACTAACACGCTTGGCGACGTGTTGGTGCAAGGTGCCAGCCAACAACCGACGAGCTATGACAGTCATTCGTTTAATCCAGCAGTAAGAAAGACGTTTCAAGCCGGAGCTCACATTGGGATATTCAAGAATCTTCCTCAAGTCAAGAAAGTTCTGAGTAAAGACATTGTGTGGATAATTCGGCGCCCGATTGAATCGCATGGCTATTCACTGCTTGGGTCTAGTGCTGAAGCTGTTGGGACTCGAATCGTTGATGAAATCCGAGAAAGACTTAATCGATATGTCCACAGTGTCTTTAGGTACGGCGTGTATAGCAGAAATCACTTGGTTGACGAGCACGAAGGTGAGCGAGAGCGTCAGAAGCTCATTGACCAGTATTGGAGTGATGCAGATTCCATCAACGATCTCCTCAATGGGATTGTGCTCGCTAAAGAGAAAGACCCAATCGTTCAGTTCATACAAGCGGAAAGTCTTTCGCAACTCGATTCATCGCTGGAGAGAACCGTATTCGTGCGTTTTGCACCACGAACGTCCAAACTTGATGAAGTCGCAAGCTCATTGGACCAGCGCGAGTTACTGCGCGACGTCGTGTTTACTCGATCAGCAGAAATCGGTGGGGTATTGAGACTTGTGGGATACCGCGAGGGCACCATTTTCTGACAACTTGGCTGGACAAAGACTGACATACATTCGATCTACTTGCAAGTCCCAGAACTACCTCACTAGTTTGCGTAGGTACATCGAGCACCATCATGTCAGTCTTGAGTCCGTCAAATGCCCCACACTTATACCTCGGAGTTGTGAGCCACGCTGATCAGGCATCAGTCAGCGCCGCATTTGCTAAGGCGACGCGAAGATTGAAGTCCGATACCACTGTCGGAATAGCTGTTCAAGACCTCACGAGTGCCTTGAGTGCGGCTGAGCGACGAACGGAGTCGTCTCTCTTGCTTCAGTATCAAGCACCTGCAAATCCTGCAGTCATTCCGGGAGTTACTTCATGCAAGGTGGGTGGTGGTGAGATTGCGCTTGACACGTCGGCATCAGTCTTCCCGGTTTCAGAAGTTTCGGAAGACGAACGAGAATCCACGGCGAGTTTTCTACTGAAAGCCTCACTGCACTCACTTCATCAATGGAAGTGGTCTGAGGCCGTTGGGCTTGGACAGCTCTGTCTTCGACTATCCCGCGCTGAAGACACACGGGATGAAGCTCTGAATCTCATGGCGGCAGCTTTCGCGATGCAGAACGAACCGCAGAAGTCACTTGATGCACTTAAGCAAGCAGTTACTGGTCGCTGGAATCTGAATCTGCAAGGGAATCTCGTTCTCATTGCGACATCAATATCGCCTGCGGATGCTGTTGAGCATCTATCGCACTTGATTCTTGGTGCCGAGACGGCCAAAGAGAGGCTGGGAGCTAGTCGGATGGCCGTCGACTTATGGGCGCAGATCAATAAAGATCTCACCGGTGATACGGCTCCGCCGTTACCTAGACCAGTCACCGACTCCCTCTATGAACTCTTGAAGCTAGAGGGTCTGAGTGAGGAAGAGTTTTTTGACATTGGTCTGTTCCTCGCTGAGTCTGATGCGACGGAGTTTCAACGAAAGGGCGTGATTCGCGAATCACCATATCGAACGTCGGTGTCAGCCCGAATGATTTCGGCAGCCAGCCAGGGTTTTGGTGATTACGCCCTTGCGTTGGTGGCGGCAGAAAAGAACGGTGAACTGGCAGCGCGACCGTGGCTGCAAAGTCGACTAGAGGGAATGGTTGCATCACTTAACGATCTGTTCACGAGTGAGGAGGTCGCGGAGAAACCAGTTGACTTTGCATTCGGCCTCATCGATAACGGGCTCTCCTGTAAAACCCTCGAACGAATCTCCCTGCTTTCCTTCATGGTTTGGTATTTGCGGGATGTGTTCACGGATGAGAACGCAATGCCCAAAGACGAATTTGTTGTTTGGGTTGTTGATGCACACGCCCGAGTTAATGCGGCAGGAGCATTTCAAGATCGTAACCCCGAACACATTGAGTTGGTTAAGGGCTTCGTACAAAGTGCAACAAATGCACTTGCATTTCTCTTCTATCGCGGCGCATGGAACCAGGGCATCCAAGTCGAGCAGAACGTCAACGCCATTATTCAAGAGAGCCAGAAGTGGTTCCCAAATCGGACCGGCATGAGCCAGGCCTCTCGCGAAGTCATCAATTGGTGTGATGGTGTTACTAGAAACTGTCAACCGCTGCGTCTTCGATGCGATGATCACGAACTCAATCCGCATTTGGATGAATTGCTGGGGTTTGTCTCACAATTCAGGCGTGCGGTGAGCGGTCTCACATGAAAGGGAACAGCTTATGAACCGACAGGATAGAGAACAGCTTGATCGTATGGAGGTATTGCTCCAGCGGTTGGACTCGGCGGTCGTGGTACGAGACCCAGGGTCAGCCAGGGCCGCTGAAGCCTTTGATGGGTTGCGCAAGTCAGTCATTCAGGCCTCGAAGTCGCATCGAGTCCATGTAGCGCACTTGATCGCGCTTGATGAGAGTATCCGTTCAGGTGGGACCTTGGACCTCGTGCGTCTTCGCGTTGCTGAATACCTAAGGGAGTTAGGTATTCAGAGACTTGAAACCGCTGAGCACCTCGAAGCATTTGACGTCGTTGGTGATAGTGATGGAGATGTCGAAGTCCTTGAGGCCGCAATAGTTGAGCATGTTGACGACGGGAGAATTTCAGTTCTAAAGGTGGGCAAGGCGAAACGTACTGCACGTCCGACACCGCCAACAGATGAAATCCAGACATCGACGTCAAGCGAAGTCGCATCCGAGTCCCAAGTTGCGACTCCCAACAGGCGCCCAGACCCCCAGGATCCAGTGCGTAGTCGGTCGCGGTTCCTCTCAATAGCGATTGGCGCAGCTGTCGTCGCAATCTTGATCTTTGCCGCTCGATCATGTTTATCAAGTGACCAGACTCCTCAACCATTAAACGGTGGCAGTACAACAACGACTGTTGCCGGGGACAATTAGAAAGAAGAGGTCGCAGTGACTGCCATCGGAATCGACTTTGGCACGACGAACTCCGTCGTTGCCGTATACAACGGCTCACGAGTTGAAGTCTTGGACATAGATCAACCACCTCCAGTGTGGGAGCCGTACGGATTTGGACGCGTGCTTCCGTCAGTCATGGCACGAGACGAGGCACAAAGACTCTGCTTCGGCTGGGAAGCGAAGCAACGGACTTCGGGAAGATTTGACGCAGTCAAGAGAATGTTCGCTACGCAACTAGATGTTGCCACCGACGATCAGGGCGAGTCACTAGCCGTGGAAGAAGTCGCAACAATGCTGTTCGCCGAGCTTCGCCAGCGAACTCTGGCAAAGGGAATTGACGCAAGTCAAGCTGTTGTAACTGTGCCCGCGAACTCAAAGGGTCGCGCCCGTCACAGAACAAAACTGGCTGCTGGTATGGCTGGATTAGAAGTGTTGGCACTGATAAACGAGCCCACTGCAGCGGCAATGGCTTATGCCCAGAAGCATCCTGAAGCACGACAACTCTTGGTCTTTGACTGGGGCGGAGGAACGCTTGATGTGACTCTGCTTCAATCCATTGACGGAGTTTTTATTGAGCAGTCGTCCAGTGGCCTCCCGAGAAGTGGAGGACTCGACTTTGATAATCGCATTCTCGCGTTGATTGGCGAGTTCTATCCGAATCTCTTAGATCTCAGTTCCGAAGAGAGACAACGACTACGTCTTGAAGTCGAACTAGCTAAGGTGAAACTCTCCTCGGCTGATGAAACGGCAATCCAACTGCCGAATGGTCAGCCGTTCACACTGACGCGATCTCGATTCGAGAAGGCGATTGAAGGGCTAGTCAAAGAGTCGCTTCAACCACTGGATCACTGCTTGGCCGAGATCCAGGCTGGTCCAGGCACTATTGACGCCTTGGTGCTGGTGGGTGGTACATGTCGAATTCCAGCTATTCGTCGGGCAGTTCAGGAGCATCTTCGTATGGATGCCGATCCGAACATAGATCCGATGACAGCGATTGGAGAAGGGGCGGCGATTGCCGCAGCAATCATGTCGGGCGGGCTCAAGGACTCCGATTTCTTCGTTTGCCTTGAGCACGCGCTCGGCACTTGGACAGTTGACCCGAAGGGTGACGGTCGAATCTTCTCAACGATCATTCCAAGAGGCCACAAGTTACCCGCCAAGAAATCCGAGCCGTTCTTCCCAATCCAACCAGAGTTTGGAACCGTATCGATAGAAGTTGTCGAGGGAGATCCTGACGCACACTTTCCGGACTTCACGACTCTAAAGCAATGGGATGTGAAACTTCACGAGCCGTATCAGCCCGGATCGGCACGTGACTTCATGCTTGAGTACGCCTATGACGTTGATGGAATTCTCCAAGTCAAGGCAGTGGATAACGAATCCGGAGTGACGATTCTGCAGGATGATGTTTCATACGGCGTGGCACGAGATAAACGTGAACTCAAAGCCATGTCCGACCGAGCGAAGGCCGCAGTCGAGAGTGGGACTCTTACGGAAACTTCGATTGTGCAAGTACGCGATGCTGAAGGGGCAAAGCTCATTGAGCAAGCTCGGGTCAAGGTCATTCCATTCTTGGACTCAGGCGAGACAGCGCCTCTCGAAAGTGCAGTCTCGAAGGTAGAAACTGCCTCAAGCGACAGCGAGTTGACCGCCGCGAAAGCAGAGCTAAAGCGCCTTCTCGCGCCGTACAGCTACCTCATCTAAGGCGAAGGTCCAATAGTTATTCTGTGTGAAGCTGTGCCATAAGTGATACTGTTTTCCAAGGAGGTTAGCTAAATGGAAATTCTGATTCTGTGGATTGCATTTGCAGTTGGGTGTGGATTTCTTGCAAAGAACAAGGGACGAAGTGTTGGCGGCTGGGTTGTCGCCGGATTGTTCTTTGGCGTCTTTGCGCTAATCGCACTTGCAATTATGAAACCGAAGCAGTCTGGATTTGTTCCAAGACCACCGTCAAACTTTCCGGGTTCATATGGAGCCCCAGGCAGCCAGCCCCCAGGGCAATACGGTGCCCCCCGCGAATAGGTCACAAGAGCACCGTTAGGCGCTTGTCCAGCGCATCCGTATCGCGTATCCGTGGATATGGCGTTCTCGTCGCTCAATCAATGCGAGATGATGATTCAGGGCTTGTTCTACCTCTGGAATCGTTTTGCCCTTAGCTAGTTTTCGTGCGACCTTGTTAAGTTCATTGGCTCGACTGATACTGCCCACCACATCGTTAGTGGCGAAAAGTGGACTGTTGCACCAGATTTGTGCGAGACGATCTGGATTACTACGAATGTCGAGAACTTCGGACTTGCTTCGTTGGAGCGCCTGATTCGCTTCGTCGGGTGTTAAGTGAAAGTCGCTAGGAAACCGTCCAAGACGGTTCTGTTCGTTCCAGATGAACGCTAGCCAGTACGCCCTTCGTCCGGCTTCTTGGTCGAACCCGGAGTCGTACGGAAACTCCGAGGCATGAGTCCAGACATACTCGAGCTGCGCGTCAACGACTGCCGCCTCAACAACTGACGTGAAGTGTGTCAGTGCGTCATCGTCGCTCAGAAGATGTTTTCCAAGTTGGTTGGCGGCAACACTGATAGACGTGCCAAGCGGGTTGACCGCAAAGCCAATCAGACCACGGACGAGACCGCGCTTTGGACCCGCCGAAGCACCCTTAAGGAGTCGTATGAGTTGATCGCAGCTGGTTCCACGCATTTGACTCGGGAGGTCGCGTAGAAATGACGCGGCCGCCCCAATCTCAGCCAGAGTTCGAAAGTCAGCCTGGTCAAATCTCGCCTCATCCTCAGCAATTGGCAGCAAATATCTGACGGCAAGATCCGCAGTATTGATCGCGTCGCGCCAGTTTCCAGAGTCATTCCAGGGTCCTGATCCATTTAGTAAAGGATGCATAGTCCCATTATTGCGATAGTCAGAAGAAGAGTACAAGTTTGTAAACAGGCCCTATCAAATGCAATTTGGCCTATGTGTGATCGGAGACATATTCGGTAAGTCTGATCTTTGCGTTGTCCCAAACTGCAACTAAATCAGGAACTCAATGGCTCCGGCGGTCTTGGTGCCTTCCACGCTCACGTTTCGGATGAGGCTGCGCGAAAAGTCGGCTCCGTCTAGTTCTGCATGATCAAGAATCACGTCCGTGAGATTGGCTCCACGCAGACTTGCGTCGTTCAGCATCGCCTTCGAGAGATTTGCGCCAGTCAGGTTCGCCCGCTCAAGATTGGACTCATCAAGAATTGTTCCTTTCAAGCTTGCATCAGTTAGGTCGGCACCGCGTAAATCAGCCCCCGTCAAATCTGCACCGTCGAGGTTGGCGGCCGTTAGATTGCAGCGCTCAAGGTTGGCCTCGCGTAAGTCGGCATTACTTAAGTTTGCGCCCTTGAGTTTTGCTCCCTTAAATCGCGCGCCGGGAAACGCCGTTTCGCGGAGATCGGCATCTTCCAAGTTGGTGCGTTCCAAATAGCGAGCATCTCTCGCCCCATGCAAGACGGCTCGTTCTAGTGACGCACCGCGCAACATTGCATCGGAAAGTACGGCCTTGCTCAAGTTCGCACGCTTCAAGTCAGCTCCCTCAAGACTCACCGATACGAGGCCGCACCCTGACAGGTTGGCATCCGTAAGATTTGCCCCTTCGAGTACGGCCTTTGTGAGGTCAGAATTGCGAAGGTCGGCACCTCTGAGATTGGCCCTTTGAAGCTTCACTTCGCGAAGCTTTTGATGAGACAGGTCCTTGCCTTCAAGTTCTGCGCCAGGGTATAGCCGATCGCCATTGGTCGAAACATCTCTAGACATGTCTGCTCCTCGCCATCACTCACCAATACCGGTCAGAAAGATGATATGTGATGCTCAGCCTTGGTCTATACCGCCTCACATCGGCGACACCGGTCGGACTTTGTCCACCGCTGCACGCCACATGCGATTTCGCCAGTGGACCTCAACATGGTTCGGTAGCTCGAAGCTCTCGTACAGACCAGCAAGCTCCGATGTGAATTGACCGCTAGAGATAGCAATTCGCTGCACGCATCGCAGTGCAAGTTCGGCGAGGGCGTCTTCCGTCTCTTTGCGGAAAGCCGCAATTTTCCTTAGCTGCTCAATCGTGATTCTGTGACTCTCGCTTATGGAGGCCGCGGAGCTCTTCTCAAGCAGAGCAGAAGACCAGACAAATGCGATGAGCGAGTACCAGTCGTCAAGATCATCCTTCGCCAGTCGTTGAATTCGCTCAACAGCCGGACGCAGCAGCACTGGATTGAAGCCCTGATTAAGAGACTGCTTTGCCGATCGAAACTGAAAAGTCCCTAGTCGCACGAACCACGTTGGAAGGACGACCACGTCACGACCATCGCTCGAGAAGGCAGTTCGCGAGTTGGAGTCTGGTGACTCGTCGTGAAATCGTTGGAGGTCGTATCGGATAAGGCTCATCCAGCACCAGTCGGGGATCATCTCCTCAAACTCTGAACAATGTTTGGCGATCCTGCCAGAAGTGAAGTAGTTCTGCTCTGCGCCGCGTGACCAAGCAAGCAGTGACTTTTCGAGCCGAGCAAAAACTCGTGCTGGGGTTTGTCGTGACTCCTTTCGCGCTTTGTACTTGACCACCACGATGTCGCAAAGTCCGGCTATCACAATGATGAAGGCGAGACCGAATAGCCAGGTAATCAACGTGGACTCAGTTGATGTTGCCTGGTTTTGTAGTTCTCCAAGCACGATGATGAAAAGACATGCGCTCACTACGGTTGCGATGAGTGACAACCAGGTGATGAAGTCGATATTGAGGCTCTTGCTAGAGCCGGTGACTGTGTGAAGAGTTGAAGGAAGTGGTAGAAGGTCGTCGTTGTTGTTCTGATCAAGAAGGCGATCAACGACGCGTTCACCGCGCTCGCGCCACTCCTGCAGCGATGCTTGTAGTCGCACCGTGGAGAAGCCAACGAGAAAGGTCGTGATTGCAAGGATTCCGAGAGCTACTTCGAAGCTGAGGCGCAACGAGTCTGGCGAAGCATCCATGTTCGCAAGGTAGCACTTCTGCCTCATTGCCTGATGGTGACGAGGCTTCGCCCTCGTGGCGGTGTCAGTTCGACGTGTCGTCGTTCTTCCCGTCGTCTTCGATGTCGCCCATCAGGTTGTCGAAGATGAACTGGGCGAACTCGTCGAGCTCTTC
>Ga0194118_10002279_pt1 | contig 24758 bp, 26 predicted proteins | sample TA2MahsurfametaG_2_FD_148662 | JGI IMG/M metagenome (GOLD analysis project Ga0194118, IMG submission 148662) | Freshwater microbial communities from Lake Tanganyika, Tanzania - TA2015013 Mahale N5 surface | ecosystem: Environmental > Aquatic > Freshwater > Lake | place: Tanzania: Lake...
CACTTAAACCTGGAGTAATCTACTCTTTTAGAGTAGCAGCGAGAAACATCTACGGCTACGGCATTCAGTCTTCACCAGTTTAGATCCTTGCAGCACAGGAACCTTTCCAGCCTGAACCACCCGTTTCAGCCCTCGATCAGGAACATGTCATCTTCACTTGGGTTGAGCCAGCAACAGGTGGCAGCCCTATAACGAGCTACCACTTGACGATCTTGCAAAAGGATGGTGTAACTTATAGGGCCGACCTTATTAACTGTGATGCATAAGTTTACTCGATAATGAGCGTGAGACGATGCAGAGTGCCTGTCAGTGTTCTAATCGCGGCTCCTTACTAGCTTACCTGGGCTGATGCAGTTTATGCGAAGGTGTCTGCATCGAACCTTTACGGGACATCAATCTATTCCTTGGCGGGTAATGGAGCTATTTTACATACTAGAGCCTCTCCGCCAAGCAGCTTTGTGGAAGATATCTAGCATCGTACAGCGTCTACACTTGGTCTTGTATGGACGACAACTTTCGTGGGTGGAACACCCATTATAGATTACACTGTGCAATCAGATCAGGGTCTTGATTCATGGACAACAATTGCCGCTGGCATCACTGTCAGGTCAATCACTGCAACCGGATTAACCTATGGAGTCACCTACAAATTTAGAGTCTTAGCAAGAAATGCATTTGGTAACAGTTTATGGTCTGAGTAGTTATCGCTTCTTTGTGCGACAAAGCCTTTGAAACCCTAAGCACCTACTACATCAGGTGTCAACGCCAACGTCTAAATTTCATGGGCAGCCCCTAATGACTAAGGAAGTCCAATAACAGGCTATAGGGTCTACATCAGAGCAGCTAACGCTACCTACATTTAAGAGTCGGTCTCTTGCGAAGGCTACACTACAGAGGTCGTTCAATAGCAGTACTGCTTCATACCATTTGCGACGCTTAGAGTTGCACCTTATTACCTACTGCTGGGCAATTAAATCTATGCGAAAGTGGCAGCTGAAAACTACTACGGACTCTCTTTAGTCTCAGAGCAAGGAAACGGAGCATTACTACAGCTGGTACCAGATGCTCCAGACACTTTACTCGAGAATATTTCTGTGACTACAAGGTCCCTTACATCATTCAGTTGGAGCGATGGCCTATCAAATGGTGGTGCCCTAGTTATTGATTACACGGTCAGCTACGACTAGGCGATCGATGTGTGGGTCACTCTGGCACAGAACGTACCGACCCGACAATTCACCACAACAAGTAACTTGATTGAGGGTCGCCTCTACAAGTTCAAGATTTAAGCTCGCAACTCAGTCGGCTTGAGTCTCTACTCTGAGGAGTTGGTTATCCTAATTGCGTAACTACCAGCCACACCAACAGCACCAACCACTACATTGATTGGCAAATAAGTAAAAGTCTCTTGGACGCTCCCTGATGATGGTGGTGCACAAATAACAGCATACCAAGTCGTTATTCTTTAGTATGACGGCGAGACGTTTACTGAATAAGTTTCTGATTGCGATGCATCAGTGCCTGCTGCAGTCGATAGCTAGAGCTGTTTAATTCGCTCCCAACTTTTGGTAGTCTATCCTTATAGCCTAACATGGGGCACTTCAGTTTTCGCAAAAGTCACAGCGTTTAACATCAAGGGTGCTTCATCGTAGTCTGAAGCTGGAAACGGTGCAGTATTGTTTTGGGGTCCAAGCGCGCCTCAGAGTTTACTTTTGAACTCAGCTTTAACAACAAGATTCAACGCCGCATTTACTTGGTCCGCACCTCTGGATAGCAGAGGCACCCCTGTTATCGACTACCAGGTTTGGTATGACCAAGCGATCAATACGTGGGTCTTGCTGTAGGAGAATATCGCTGTAACTGAGTATGTGGCAAAGAACCTCATAACTTCTTACACGTACAACTTTAAAATCAGGGCACGCAACGCACACGACTTAGGTGATTTCTCAGCTGAGTTAGGCATCCTAGTCGCTGAAAAGCCTGTCACACCTGAAGCACCGGTTTTAACTCTCGATGGAGACAACGTGATCTTGACTTGGGTCGAGCCTCCCAACTCGGGACAGCCTATCCTTGGCTACAGAATTTACTTGCAGAGAGTGGATGGATCGTTCAATATCGATTTCACATACTGTGATGGCGCCGACTCAGAAATATTCATCAATCTGGAGTGCGTAATCCCATCAAAGACCTTCATATCAGAATAGTACGGACTTGGCTGGGGTGGTAAGATCTATGCCAAGATCGTGGCATACAACTCCTATGGTGACTCATCTGACTCACCCTTGTCTGAGCCATTGTTGTTGATAACCAATCCTGACGCTCCGATAAACCTAATTGAAAACACTAGCCTTAGATCGTTCACACAAATAGCGATGAATTGGCAGGAAGGTGCTCTCGCAAATGGTTCACCAGTTGTCGATTACACTGTGTCGATGGCGATTGGAGCCGAGTCAAAAGACTTTAATGTTCTTGCAGAGAACATAATCACGCGAAGCTACATTGCGACTGGACTAAGCGTGGGCACTTTCTACCAGTTTAAGATTTAGGCACGCAACAACTTCGGCCTTTCGGTCTACTCGAGTACCCTGAAAAAGATATGCGCATTTGTTCCTACACAGCCTGATAAACCAGTGCTTACTCTCATTGAAGATTACATTAGTATCGATTGGAGGGCACCTTTCAATGGCGGTGCTCTGATCAATGGTTACAGAGTCGAAGTTAGGACGCATGCCGGTGTTTTCACTTAGGAGCTCAATAACTGCGATGGCTCTTTGGAGGCACTCGTTGATGCGACCAAGTGTTTCGTCACTTTGGCAGATCTGACTGCCGCTCCGTTCAACCTAAAACTTGGAGCTATGATTGAGGTCAGACTGCTCGCATTCAACTACTATGGCGACTCTACTTACTCTGACGTTGCGAACAGCTAACACATTGTGTGGATGCCCGATGCCGTCATTAATTTGCAAGATGCAGTTCAGATCACATCAGCCTATGTGATTGGCATTACTTGGCAAGATGGTGCCTCCGATGGTGGTAGACCCATCCTAGACTACAAGATCACATACGATAAGGCAAACGATGAGTGGGTTGAATTGTAAGCAGGTGTTCTCAATAAGTATTACACTACAACGATTGGCCTAGTGACGAGAAAGACTTATAAATTGAGAGTGCAAGCGCGTAATTCGGTTGGACTGTCACCAGCTACTGAAATAGCAATTTTAGTTGCCTAAGTACCAAATAAGCCAGAAGCACCCAAAACAACTTACTTAGCGCCAAACGTGCTCATAAATTGGGTTGCACCTTACGATGGTGGTAGTAAAATCTCTCGATACGATATTTTGATTCGTGCTGTGGATGGCACGACTTTCTTGCCAGAGCTAACGCATTGTGATGGCTCAAACGCTGTGATTATGTCAGCAACTGAGTGCACGATCCCGACTTCAGTCTTGAGAAGTATTCCCTTCAATCTAAAGTGGGGAGATTCTATTCAAGTTCAAATTGTGGCTAACAACATTAAAGGCAATTCGCTGACATCTGTTGCTGGTAATGGTGCAATTATTTTAAGAGTGCCTGATGCACCAATTAACTTGCAAAACGTCGAAGGTGTCACTGACGGTGAATAGATAGGTATTGAGTGGTAAGTCGGCATTGAATCAGGTGGAGCCCCAGTTCTCGACTACCGCATCAGCTATGACCAATCAACCGGCACTTACACTGAGCTAATAACAGGTTGGGAATCATTGCACTACACCGTGCAAGGGATGATCCGTGGTAAAACCTACAGATTTAAAGTATAGGCAAGGAATGCTTATGGCTATTCTGATTTCTCAAATGAGGTTAGTATATTGGCAGCTTAGCGACCAGATACACCCACAGCTCCACTATCAAAAGTAAATCTGAATGAAACAGTGACATTTAACTGGGTGGTACCATCTGATGGTGGCTCTCCTATCACGGCAGTTAGACTGTACATTCGTGAGTCAAATGAAGTGACTTTTACCCAAGATTTGACTGATTGTGATGGCGCCGATCAATCAATAATTGACACTATGTCATGCACACTGCGCATCTAAAGACTTTTGGTGGAGCCGTTTAGTTTGCCGTGGGGCTCCTCGATCCATGCTTAAGTTGTTGCACACAACGCATATGGAGTTTCTGAAATTTCCCCTATTGGCAATGGGGCAATAATCTTCACCATACCAGACACTCCGATCATGTTTGCTGAGAAACAAGAGTTTAAGACACCAACAACGATAGGACTTCAATGGCAGAAGCCCATCACCATAAATGGAGGCACCGATATTCTGGATTACAGGATCAACTACGATCAGGGCACAGGTAACTTTGTCATGCTCGCCCAAGGCATCACATAGTTGGATCACGTTGCAGACGGTCTGAAAGCAGGCACTACATACAAGTTCCAAGTCGAGGCTCGTAACGCATATGGCTTTAGTCTATTGACGCAATCGTTAGTGATACTGGCTGCTTACATTCCAGCGACACCTGTTGCACCGACATCTCTAATAATGACTAATACAGTTGTTATCTCGTGGTAGGCGCCGAATCCCAATGGCTCGCCAATTACAAGCTACACTATAAAGATCCGTGAATCAACTGGTAACTTCTTAACAGAGCTAGTTGCATGTGATGGTGCGGACACAACGATTATTGCTGAAACTAAATGTATAGTGCCTCTAGCAACATTGCTGGCGACACCATTCGAGCTTACAAAGGGTAACAGTATTGACATTCGAGTTCTAGCCGCTAATCTCTACGGTGAATCAGAACTGTCACCTGTTGGCTCTGGTGCTAATGTCGTTATAACTCCAGAATAACCTACTCTGTTTGCAAACGAACCAACTAAAACGAATGCTAATCAAATCACCTTAGCATGGTTGGAACCTATCGAGTCAGGTGGCTAACCCATTCTTGACTACACGATCGATTTCGATCAGTCTTAAGGTGTTTGGAGACAGCTTGTATCAGGTTTAACAGGATTATCCTACACTGCTACAGACTTAATGCAAGGTAGAACCTACAAGTTTAGGATTTAAGCACGTAACTCTGTTGGTTATGGACCTTTTACAAGTGAGATAGCTATCTTAGCAGCTTAAATCCCAGCATAACCTCCAGCTCCAATTACTTCTATCTCGGATCTCAATGTTGTGATTAATTGGATCGCACCCGATGATGGAGGCTCATTAATCACAGACTACCTTATTGTGATTCGTGGTAGGGATCTGATTTACAGGACACACTTGACGAATTGTGATGGCAGTTTGTCTAGCGTCGTAATGAATACCATATGCACAATACCCATCACACTATTGAGAGAAAAGCCCTTCTCTTTGGCTTGGGGTGACAGTGTTTACGCTAAAGTTACAGCGATTAATTTGTATGGAAGCTCACTAGAGTCAGCAGTTGGCATGGGAGCAGTCCTGCTAACTGCACCAGATGCACCGTTGAACTTAGCAAATGAAGCTAGCGTAACCAGTGCTACCCAAATAGGATTAAATTGGAACTAGGGTCTAGATGATGGTGGAGTGGCAGTGATTGATTTTACTCTTCAGTACAGGCCACTTGGTGATCAGTTCAGTGTCTTTGCCTAGAATATCGCCACGTAGTCTTATGTTGCGATTGGGCTGACCTAAGGTGTTACTTATACGTTTAGAGTTGCGGCAAGAAACTCCTATGGCTTAAGTAATTACTCGGGCGAGATATCTGTTTTAGCAGCAAACAAGCCTGATAAGCCAATAAATGTACGGACCATTGTTTCAGGCGATGATTTACATGGGTCTGATGTGGTTGTGTCCTGGGACCCGCAAAGTTCAGGTGGCTCCCCGATCACTGGATACAAAGTCTACCTACAGACAGCAGATGGCAGCTTCAACTTTGAAAACACTCAGTGCGCCTACACCGTGTATCAAGCCACAGTACTGGCCAACACAGCATGCCAGATCGCAATCACTAGACTCATGCAAGCTCCATTTAATCATGTATATGGCGCAAGCATCTAAGCTAAAGTAATTGCGACAAACTTTTATGGTGATTCAGGTTTCTCTGAACTGGGCAACGGAGCTGTAATAATGACCTATGCGGATGCACCAGCTAGTCTAGTTGAAGATATAGCCAAACGGGCAGCAACAACCCTGGGTCTGTCATGGCTAGCACCAATTGCTAATGGTGGAGCCACTGTACTCGACTACACTGTGAGCTATGACTAGGGAATCGGAACTTTTATCGTCTTGTAATCAAACGTACTGAAAAGTGAGTTGACAGTCGATGGACTTATCTCAGGCACCGTCTACAAATTTAAAGTTTAAGCACGCAACTAATACGGTCTAAGCCAATACTCAAATGAGCTCAGTCTACTTTGTGCGAGCATACCTTCAGTACCGTCAGCGCCAGTAACTACTGTAAGTGCTGATCAGGTCTTGATCACTTGGCTAGTTCCCAACTAGAATGGCTCACCGATCACAGCATACAGAGTTCTAATAAAACAGAAGAATTCATTGTACAGTGAACAGAAAGCCAACTGTGATGGCAGCTAAGCTGAGAAAGTGGCAAACACTATTTGCAGAATACCCTTGTCAGTGTTCGAGGCTTCACCATACAACCTCGCTTTGGGAGATAGTGTTGTTGCTACAGTTTCAGCGATCAACATCTATGGAGAGTCAGCTAGCTCTGATACTGGAAATGGGGCTACGATTTAAAAGGTACCAGATGCCCCAGTTGATCTAGCTGACCAAGTTGGCGTCACGAGCGATGCAGTTAATGCTTTCACATGGAGGGATGGTATCTTATAGGGTGGCGCAACCATAATCGACTATAGAATTATGTGGGATCAGGGCATAGACAGTTGGACTGAGCTCGTCTCCAACATCGTTCCTCAATCATATTAGAGCACGATGATACTGACACCAGGCCAAACCTACAAGTATCGAGTATAGGCTCGCAATACGGTCGGGCTCAGTACCGAGTCAGCTGTGTTGGAATTACTGACTGCCTAAAAACCAGACTAAGTCGCTGCACCCACAACGACAAGAGTTTAAGACTAAGTCTTGATTCAGTGGCTTACTCCATATGATGGTGCATCAGACATAACAAGCTATACTATTAAGTTGCTTGGCGATGATGGAATCACCTATTACGAGTAGAAAACTTATTGTGACGGCTCTCAAGCAGAGATCATGTCAAAGAGACAGTGCACGGTACCTAGTGTCGTCTTTACACAATTCCCCTATAATCTAAAGTGGGGCTCGTCAATTTATGCACAGATAGTCGCTACAAATGTTAAAGGCACATCAAGTTTGTCTGAGTCTGGTAATGGAGCAATTATATTGAGAGTGCCAGATGCTCCAATCAACCTCTCGAATGTTGCCACTCTTACTGACTTCGACACAATAGGTCTTACTTGGCAAGAAGGACCAGAAAACGGTGGAAGCGCAGTAATTGACTATAGGGTTAAATTTAGTACTGACGCAGCTACTTTCACAAATTCAGAAACTGGCATCACTGTTCTTCCCTATCAAGCGAATTCTCTGATAGTCGGAACAACTTACACATTTAAAGTTGAGGCACGAAACGAGTTTGGCTACAGTGCTGAGTCATTGCCTATCAGCATACTAACAGCCGAATAACCCCAGTAGCCAGCTGTTCCTATTACAATCTTTGATCGAGAACAAGTTGTGATTGATTGGAGTGCGCCTTTCGCAAAGGGATCCTCAATAATTGCTTATAAAGTTTACATTCGGATGAGTGACGAGATAAACTTTGCTCTCGATTTAACAAACTGCGATGGCTCCGTTGCTGCAATAACGCAAGCGACATAGTGTGCTATTCCGGTCACAACGCTTAGATCTGCGCCTTACAACTTATACTGGGGTGCAAGTGTCTGGGCTCGAGTCACTGCAGTAAATGCATACGGAGATTCAATCTAGTCGGCAGCTGGAAATGGTGCTATCATTATAACGTATCCCGATTCACCTATCAATTTTTCGGAAGATCAGAGCTATAGAGACAGTTAAACACTTGGCCTCAAGTGGAGCGAGGGCTTTGAAAATGGAGGCAGTTAAGTAACAGAGTATGTCCTTTCTATGGCTATTGGCAGCGAAGATTACATGGTGGTGCAGACTGATATTGCGGCTGGGCTAACAGGCTCCACTCAAGTTACAGGGCTTCATGTAGGAGTAACTTACAGGTTCAAAGTTCAATCTAAAAACTTATTCGGTCTCTCTATCGCATCGTAAGAGATCGTCTTAACATGTGCGTTCACACCACTTTCTCCTGAAGCACCTACTTCTTAAGTCGTTGCTGACTAAGTGATTATTCGTTGGAACAAACCCTCAGATCAAGGCTCGTCAATCACTGGCTACAGAGTATACTTACGAAGAGCGGATCTTACTTACGACATCGAACGCACTTACTGTGATGCAAGTGAGTCTTTGTCCACTGAGTGCCAGATCCCTCTTCTGCAGCTCAGATCAGATCCGTTTAATCTGGTGCTTGGAAATGCTGTTTACACTAAAGTAATCGCTGTGAATGCTTACGGTGACTCACCAGCATCACCTGTGGGCGAGGGTGCCCTCATTGTGTTAGTCCCTGATGCACCCGTCGATCTACTCAATGATCCGACAGTGACCAACAATCAAGTTATTCGTCTTTCTTGGTCCGATGGAGCCTCAAACGGCGGCGCAACGATCATTGACTATAGGATCATTTACGACCAATCAACAGGCTTTATGGTTACCTTGGTCGAAGGTCTCACTCAAAGGTCATTTGTGACGCCTATTGGTCTGTTAATAGAGGGCAGAGTGTATCAATTCAGAGTTTATGCAAGGAACAGTGTTGGCTTCTCGTAATAATCAAGCTCAATTAGTATTATGGTCGCCTAAGTTCCAGATTAACCAGCAGCACCTGTTACCAGTATATTTGGTAATAGAGTGCAGATTCAATGGACACAGCCTTATGATGGTGCTGCATAGATAACAAGTTTCACAATCGTGATTCGACAGTCTGACCTTCTAACTTACTCAGAGGCAAAAGTCGACTGCGATGGAACAGACTATGACATCGTTGCCAACCTGGAGTGCTTTGTCCCTATAAGCAAGCTCACTGTGGAGCCGTTCTCTCTTGGGTGGGGTTCAAGTATCTACGCCAAGATAATAGCGACAAATTTAATCGGAAACTCCCTGATTTCAGATGCTGGAAACGGTGCTGTAATCCTAACTAATCCAGATGCACCTTATTAATTAGCCGATGTACCGACAATTACCACCAAAAACCAAATCGGTCTTTAATGGAAGTAACTGACCCCATCAGGAGGTGCTGAAGTTCTAGACTATATTGTGTCATATGCAGCAGGCTCTGATGCATATCTTGTCTTCGCGACAGGCGTTTCGACAACCTATCACACGGCGACCGGCCTTACTATGGGCGTATAATACTACTTTAAGGTTTAGGCCAGAAATGCCTATGGTTTGTCAGCCTACTCCAACGAGGTACATATTTTGGCAGCCTAGATACCTGAGAAACCATCGACACCTGTGACTATGATAAACGGACCTTTGGTAGATATAACTTGGGATGCAGCAGATAATGGTTCACCGATCACTGGATTTATCATTAGGTTCTAGCAGGCGGATGGCATCAATTATGAGACCGAAATAACGTCTTGCGATGGCAGCAGCCCTACTATTGTAACCAATAAGGTTTGCTCAGTACCGATCGCTACTTTACGCGCATCTAGTTTCTAATTGCCGTGGGGCTCAAGTATCTACGCAAAAGTCATCGCGATTAACTACTATGGCGCTAGTGTAGAGTCAGATGCTGGCAACGGAGCAATCATCCTGACTTATCCCGATGCGCCGGTAAATGTGGCAGAAGACTATTCAAAGCGTCAGGCATATGTGCTCGCGATCACATGGTTAGAAGGAGCGGCCAATGGTGGAACACCTGTCATTGACTACAGAGTGAAGTATTAAACAGGAGAAACTCTCATAATTGTTGATAATATCAAGGAACTAACTTTTACAGCCCTATCGCTTGTAAATGCAGTAAACTATGTGTTCACTGTCGAGGCTCGTAACAGTTTTGGCTACTCAGCGCCAAGTCAGTAGCTCTTCCTTTATTGTGGCTATATATCTGAAGCGCCTATTTCTGTGTAAACTAATGTGGTTGCAAACACCGTCGTAATTAGTTGGACAGCGCCCTACGATAATGGTGCCACGATTACGCACTACACGATTTACATAAAGCAAAAAGATGGAGATTTCTCAGTTGACTAGTCTGACTGTGATGGCACAAATTCAGATATCGTATCCAGCACACAATGTGTAGTCCCACTTTCTACACTAACATCTGCTCCTTACCTACTCAAGTAAGGAGACAGCATTTAGGCAAAAGTTACAGCGACAAATTCATATGGAACATCAGCTGAGTCAATTGTAGGTAGCGGTGATGTTATCTATCTCGTCCCTGATGCACCGATCAACCTCCGAGACAATGTGCTTGTAACAAATGCCTACGTGGCCGGCATGCTTTGGTAAGACGCATAAAATGATGGCGGCAAACCAGTCATTGATTACACTATCTCGTCAGACCAATCGATTGGTGTGTGGGTTGACTACGCTCACAATGTGCTGCCGAGAGAGTGGTAGACTGACTTCCCTCTAGTCTACTACGTAACTTACAAGTTCAAAGTAAGAGCTCGAAATTCGGTAGGACTTAGTGCTTACTCAGCAGAAGTTGAGATCCTGATTGTATAAATCCCAGATGTTCCACAGGCACCTACCCTCGTTAGAGCTTACGATCAAATTGTGATAACTTGGAAAGCCCCATGGGACTCAACTACACCTGAATTCGTGTATACAATCAAGTTCCGTCATAATGATCGGGATGAATTCAGCACTGTGGGCTCGATATGTGATGGAACCGATGCGACAGTGATATCATCCAAGCGTTGCTCAGTTCCGATCGCAACGCTTAGGGCAGCACCTTTCCTCTATGATTGGGGTGCTATAGCCTCAGCTAAGCTATCTGCCACCAACATTAAAGGCTCTTCTGATTACTCCGAAGTCGGCTACGGTGGCACTATAGTGAAAGCGCCGGATACCCCGATTCGATTGATGAACGATGCTGCGTAGACCAATGCATTCCAGGTTGCGATGACCTGGGAGTAGGGGCCTACCTTCTTTGGCGCGACTGTGATTGACTATACGCTGTGGTTTGATGGAGGTGCTGGCGATGGTAGTTTTATCGTTGTCGCTAAGAATATCATTCCATCATCCTATATCTTAAGAGAGGTCGTCTATGGCAAAACTTACACGTTCAGAGTCCAGGCTCGCTCAGAGTACGAGGACCTAAGCGAATACTGTGCTGCTTTGTCGATCCTAGCTGCTTAGGAGCCAGCCAAACCTCTACCAATTGTCACTACTGTCGAGGGCCCGAACGAACATGGCGAAGATATCATCTTTACTTGGGTGGCTCCGGACGATATGGGATCACCAATCATTGCATATGAGGTTGTCATTCGCCAATTTGACGGCCTCACCTACTCAGAAGAGAAAACTTATTGTGATGCATCACGATAACCAATCCCAACAGCACATTAGTGCTCAGTGCCCAAAAACGTTTTGAGGACTGATCCGTATCTGTTGCCATGGGGTTCAAGTATCTGGGCAAAAGTCACTGCAATTAATATTTACGGTCGAAGTGTAACAAGCGAAGAGGGCAACGGTGCTGTGATTTTGACCTATCCTGACCCACCATTAAACCTAGTGGAGGATTGGTCACCAAAGTCTCAAACCTCAATAGGATTGTCGTGGATAGACTCCACATTCAATGGAGGTGCTGATTTCCTGGACTATCGTATTTCGTATGATTAAGGAACAGGCGACTATGTTTTCTTGCACTCGTACAATATCGAGAAGAAGTACGTTGCATAGAACCTTAGCCCAGGGACAACTTACAAATTCAAAGTTCAGGTCAGAAATCGCTGGGACTACTCCGAATACTCAAATGAACTGGTCGTGCTCTGCGCTTACAAACCATCAGTACCCTCTGCTCCGACGACTTAAGTTCGTGCTGATAAAGTTGTTATTGAGTGGGTGGCACCATTCTACGGTGGGTCACCTATCCTTGGCTACCGATTGCTGATAAGGCAAGCTGATGGCTCTTTCAGTGAAGATATGTTAAACTGCGATGGTGCCAAATTTACAATCTTTACACAGACGGCATGTACAGTTCCCTTAAAGACTCTATACATTGCTCCGTATAACCTTAAGCAAGGTATGGGAGTATACGCTAAAGTATTTGCATACAATTACTATGGGGACTCACCGAGCGAATCGAATTAAGGCAACGGGGCAATCATCGTATTTGTTCCAGATCATCCTTTAGATCTCAGAAATGATGTTTCGATTACAAATGCATTCCGAATCGGTCTCAGATGGACTGAAGGACTGAATAATGGTGGTGAGATTGTGTTATTCTACAAGATAATTTATGATTAGGGTGTGGATGTTTGGACTACGCTCGAGGAAGAAGTTTACGCGACAAGTTACACATTTATCACTCAAGTCGTTACCGGAATCACCTATAACTTTAGAGTATCAGCACGTAATTCAGTAGGCTACAGTGCTTACTCTGACGAGCTTCAAATATTGGCAGCCTAAGTCCCGGACTAACCAGCGGCCCCAACCACTTCGATTGTACGAGATGGTCTCTACGTTAGGATCGAATGGCTAGCACCAAACAACAGAGGCTTCCGAATCACTCGTTACACTATTAAAATCAGATAGAGTGACGAGATAACATTCAGTGAAGACCATGTCAACTGTGATGGCTCTGACTTGACCATAATGACGAACCTGGCTTGCGAAGTTCCAATTAAAAACACCCTTAAGCAAACACCTTACAGCATTGAGTGGGGTCACTCAATTTGGGCCACAGTGACCGCAGTCAACTTCTATGGTGACTCGATTGTGTCTTAAGCTGGCAACGGTGCAATAATATTGACTGAGCCTGATGCCCCGATAAATCTTTCAGATGTGCCATCTGTGACCAAAGCAACTTAAATTGGCCTCAAATGGACTCCAGGTGCCTCCAACGGTGGCACTCCTGTCCTAGACTATACGATTATCTACGATTAGGCGTTGGGAGTGTGGACGACCTATGCATCTGAGATTTTGCCGACAACCTACACGGTTGTGGGATTGACCCAAGGACTGAGATACAGTTTTAAGGTGTTGGCTAGAAATAAGTTTGGTGAAAGCGTTTGGTCTGAACCGGTCACCATTCTAGCGGCATAAATTCCGGATGTCCCTAATATGCCAACCACCACATTCTCTGAGCCTAACGTCATTATAGATTGGATTGCTCCTGATGCACGAGGCAGTCCAATACTTGGATACAAAGTCTTCATTTAGAATTCAGACCTGACGACTTACTCAACAGAGTTGAATAATTGTGATGGAGCCGACGCAACTGTCTAAGCAAATACTCAATGCACTCTGCCAAAGTTAACACTTAGAGGTTCACCATACGATTTACCATGGGGCTCTAGCGTGTATGTTAAAGTTGTTGCTTACAATCTGTACGGAGACTCAGCTGAGTCAATTGTAGGCAACGGGGCAGTTATCTTAACAATCCCTGACGCACCCACCAACCTCATTTAAGTTTACGCCCACAGATCTGCCACAACACTCGGTCTCACCTGGACCGAGGGTCCACATAATGGCGGCAGACCTGTCTTGGATTATCAGCTCAGTTATGATCAAGCCACAGACGATTTCATATTGCTAAAGTCTGGAATAATGACCACAGAATATGTGGTTGAAGGTTTGTAGTCAGGTTTAACCTACAAGTTTAAGGTCAAATCACGAAACATTCACGGATTGTCAAACTTCTCAAACGAGATTCAACTTCTGTGTGGTTTCGTACCAGATATTCCTGCAGAGCCAGTGACATCCATCCTAGCGAATTAAATCACTATCACCTGGGTGGCGCCAAATGATAACGGTTCACCCATCTTGAGCTATAGAATAAGAATTAAACAGAAAGATGCGGTCTTATCAGAGGAGTTGACCTATTGTGATGGATTAGACTCTTAGATAGTTGCATTAACCAGGTGTACTATGCCTATACTAAGACTAGAGGCAGCGCCATTCTTACTCGAGCTCGGAGATAGCATCGTTGCGACTGTGACAGCCACAAACAAATACGGTGAAAGTGCCCAATCAGTCCAAGGTAATGGCGCAGTCATACTTTAGGTTCCCGATGCACCCATCCTGCTAGCCGATGCTGTTAATATTACGACAGCGTTTGTAATTGGTCTCACCTGGTAAGATGGAATATCATCAGGAGGCACAGCTATAATAGACTATAGGGTCTCCTATGATGAATCAACTGGAACATATGTGGTGCTTGATGAAGGTATTCTACCTAAGTCGTACCAGACCAAAGTTATTTTGACGCCTGGTGCCAAATATAACTTCAAGGTTGAGGCACGCAACTCAGTAGGCTACAGTCTTCTCTCCGTACCTCTTGAGATACTTTGTGCTCAGCCACCAGACTAGTTAGAGCCTCCCAGAACATCTGAGTCCCTTTCGGCAGTAACAATCGTTTGGGATCAACCGTGGAACGGAGGTAGCGAAATTCTTAGCTATGCAGTGAGCTTCAGACAGAATGACTTAGTTTTCACTTTTTCTCCGTCGTTGTGTGATGGGTCACTCCCAGCAACAATATAGTCAAGATCATGCATGATAGCTAGCAGCATCTTTACCTAGCCGCCATTTAACCTCGCATGGGGCTCGGGCATTTATGCGAAAGTGATTGCAACCAATGTAAAAGGCGTGTCTGTTCAGTCGCTTGCTGGAAATGGAGCGATCATTCTTCGGGTGCCTGATGCGCCTATCAATCTTTATGATGTGCCTTCGATAACAGCAGCGACTAGAATTGGTATCCAATGGACTGACGGTGCTGAAGATGGTGGTACTGAGATTATTGATTACCAGGTGGCCTATGCGCTAAGCACAAATTCGTAATTCACGATACTAGAGACGGGTGTTACAACTAAATATTTGACTGCGATCAGCTTGACAACAGGCTCAACCTATAAGTTTAAGGTGTAGGCCCGCAATGCATTTGGCTATGGCCCATTCTCAGAGGAAGTCCTGATTTTGGCTGCTCAAATGCCTGATAAACCATTAGCACCAGTAACTTTCTTCCTTGGGGATCAAGTCAAAGTTAAATGGGTTAAACCAGATGAGAAAGGCTCAGCAATACTCGGCTATAAAGTATACTTCTTGGAGAGTGATGGCATCAAATACAGCTTGGAACTGCATGATTGCGACGGTGGAGAATCGACAATTAGGAACGCTCAAGAGTGCACTGTCGAAGTTCTAACACTCATGGCTACACCATACAAGCTTGAGTGGGGTGATTCAGTCTACACGAAGTTGATCGCCTACAATAAGTATGGAGATTCGGAGCTTTCTGAAGCTGGAAATGGGGCAATAATAATTACCTTCCCAGATGCACCTGTCGACTTGGTAGAGACAGTTGCTTCTAGGACTGCCTCCTCGATTACGTTCACTTGGAGTGATGGTCTGAAGGATGGCGGCTCTTCAATTTAGAGCTACCGTGTAAGCTTCGCAAACGATGTGATACTGGCCTAAAATGTTTTCGCAAGAGAGTATACAGCAACAGGACTCATCTATGGACTTGTGTACAAATTCAAAGTTTAGGCTCTTAATGGACGAGGTTACTCCGCATACAGCGCCGAAGTCTCAATCTTATGTGCCACATCTCCAGAAAAACCAGCAACACCCACTACTCAGGTTGTCAATGACGAAGTGATCTTTGATTGGATCGCGCCCATCGACAATGGAATGCCTATTACTGGCTTCTAAGTTTTCATTAGACAAGCAGATCTGCAATACAAAGAAGACAGAACGTTGTGTGATGGCTCTGACTTCACTGTGGTCACTAACTCTTAGTGTACGGTGCAGATGAGCCAACTATAAGCAGAACCTTTCAATTTGTAGCTTGGTCACAAGATCTTCATCAAAGTGATCGCAATTAACGACTACGGCGTTTCTTTGATATCTGAAGCGGGCTCGGGCGATGGACTTGAGACTGTACCTGATTCACCCGTTGCCCTCATTAATGATCCTAGTGTCACCAGTCATTCACTGATAAGATTTACGTGGTAGGATGGCGCTTCAGATGGTGACTCTGCTGTGCTTGACTATAGAGTAGTTTACGATCAGTCCACCGGTAATTTTATCACGCTAGCTGAAGGTGTGACAACAAAGTATTATTAGACCACTGTGACGCTTGTCAGAGGACAGACTTACTCATTTAGAGTGCAGGCAAGAAATACAGTCGGCTACTCTGCTGAGTCTTCAATTTTGGAGGTCCTGGTTGCTTAGATTCCTGATAAACCGCTTGCCCCTACGACAACAATTGTTGGTGACCAAGTGCAAATTTCTTGGATTATTCCCTATGATGGCAGCGCTCCAATCTGGGGATACAAAATCTAAATCAGATAGAACGACGGTGTCAATTACACTGAGGAGTCTACTAATTGTAATGGTCTCGACAGCACTATCGTGGTTGAGCACAAATGCTCCGTGTTGATAGCAGACTTGATTGTCGCTCCCTACCACTTGGATTGGGGAACTGGTGTTTACGCAAAAGTGGCCGCATTTAATATTATAGGCGTGTCTTTGGTTTCGGAAGCTGGCAATGGAGCTGTTATACTGACCGTGCCTGACGCTCCAACTGCGTTAGTCAACTAGCCATCACTGACATCAGCATCATAGATCGGTCTTCAGTGGTCACAGGGCCTACAAAATGGTGGCGCTCGTGTCATTGATTACACAGTTCGGTATGGAATAGCGACAGGCAGCTACACTGAGTAGGAGACAGGCATTAGCACTGATTCTCACCTCGTGCTTGGTTTGACCGCAGGTGTGACTTACAAATTCAAAGTTCAATCACGTAATTCGTACGGACTAAGTGCCGCTTCATCAGAGGTCATCATTCTGGCGGCTTAAAAGCCCAATCAACCTTAACCACCGATTACCTCTGTTGTTGGCTAAGATGTGATGATAGAGTGGAGACAACCGAATAATATGGGCTCTCAGATTATAGGTTACAGAGTTTCCATAAGAGAGCGCGACGGTGATTACAGTCCAGACCTCACAAATTGTGATGCATCTAAATCTGAGATTATCGCACAGAGATACTGCTTAGTGCCCATCTCGTTGCTAAGAGACTCACTGTACTAATTGCCGTGGGGATCCGGCGTCTCAGCAAAGATCGTGGCCTACAATCTGTATGGATACTCAGAGGAGTCAGCTGTGGGAGATGGTGCGATCATATTGACTTATCCCGATGCACCGGTCTCTCTAGCTGAGACAGTCAATGCTCGTACCTCAACCTCAATCACATTCAGTTGGTCTAACGGCGTCAACGATGGAGGAGCAGCTGTTGAGGACTACAGGATCTTTTACGATTAGTCCACCGGTGATTACGCTATCCTTGCAACATATGTATTCGCTAGGAGCTTCACAGCTAGAGGACTCACAGCGGGTAGGACATACAAGTTCCGCGTTCAGTCCAGAAATAGCTACGGCTACAGTGTCTCAAGTGACTTCATAACAATACTATGTGCGACCAATCCAGCTATCCCAATAGCGCCAACTTCAACAGTCATAAACGACCAAGTGCTTATAGATTGGATCGCTCCATCAGACCAGGGAACACCCATAATAGGCTACAATATTTTATTAAAGCAAGCAGACGGGGAGTATACTGCCGAGTTAGCAAACTGTGATGGCTCAGATCAAACTATCGTGACGCTGACTGAATGCACTATTCCTCTAAGCACACTCTATGCTGCTCCTTTCAACCTTAAGCTTGGTGATTTGATCGCAGCAAAAGTGAGCGCTTACAATCTGTATGGTGAGTCGCCAGAGAGTGAAATCGGTGGAGGAGCTCTAATTTAAGTGGTTCCTGATGCACCAATCAACTTAGGCAACCTAGTTGCAATCACTCTGGATGATAGGATCGGTGTCTCGTGGGATGACGGCCTATCGAATGGAGGCACATCCATTATAGACTATCAAGTCTACTTTGATGATGGTTTAGGCACAGGAGTATTCATTGAGCTTGCTTCGGCTTTAACAGAGCGAAAATACACAGCGAGCGGTCTCTACTCTGGTCACTAATATACGTTCAGAATTAAAGCCAGAAACTCAGTCGGATATTCAGATTTGTCGGCACCTATAACTATTCTGGCGGCTCAAGTGCCTGATATGCCCCAGCAGCCAACCACAGAAATCAGCGAAAAATTCAATGTTAAGATTGTATGGAGTGCTCCTTATACTGGGGGCACACCCATAACTGGCTACAAAATTTGGATTAGAACCGCAGATGTCAGTGTCTATGAGCTCAGTGAGGAATGTAACAGCCTTGATTTAACCATCCTTGCAAATATACAGTGTACTGTCGCTATCACGACTTTGAAAGCTTAGCCCTTCTAATTACCATGGGGATCAAGTGTCTACGTAAAAGTCGTCGCAACAAATTATCTAGGTGATTCAGTTACTTCTCTGGCTGGCAACGGCGCTGTGATATTAACTTATCCGGATGAGCCCATTAATTTGACGAATAATCTGGACGTTACCTGGGGCACAATTATTGGTCTCGAATGGGATGAGGGCAGCTTTGATGCTGGAACGCCTGTACTAGACTTTACGATCTTCTGTAAAGACGACGTGAGCAACACATGGAGTGAAAGACAAGTCGGAGTACTCGGCACATCAGCGACGCTTGAAGGATTCAACTTAGGAGTAACGTATTATTTCCAGGTTAAGTCTCGCAACGCCTTCGATTTCTCTGTTGGTTACTCGAATATGATTGCAGTGCTTGCCGCAAAGAGTCCTGAACAACCAGAAGCACCTTTGGTAGCTATCGATGACGATTAAGTAAAGATCAGTTGGCTCGCACCGAATAATAATGGCTCACCAATCACGGGATACATAATCCTAGTTCGCTAAAATGATCTTACATACTCAGAACAGATCGCTCATTGTGATGGAGCAACCGAATAAGTTAGAACTGCGACTTAATGCTCAATACCGATCTCTGTGCTAATTGTCTCACCTTATGTTTTGCCGTGGGGTTCGAATGTTTACGCTAAAGTAGTGGCCTACAATATCTATGGAGATTCAACGACATCAGAGCCTGGACACCAAGCAATCATATTGACTGTGCCTGAGTAACCACGATTCTTAATTGAGACAATCACAGCGAGAACTGCCGACTCTATTACGTTCTCGTGGTAAGATGGTGTCGCTAATGGAGGTGCTCCCGTTTTGAATTACCGCATATCATACGATTAGGGCTTAGGAACTTACATTGAACTTAAATCTGGAGTAAACTCTCGATCATATACAGCAACACAACTCGTTACGGGCGTGACATACAAATTCAAGGTCCAAGCAAGAAACTCTTACGGATTGAGTGCAATGAGCGATGAAGTGACAATCATTTGCGCTACAGTTCCAAGCACGCCAGCTGTACCCACGACTATGAACCTGCTCGACAAGGTTGTCTTTGATTGGGATGAGCCAGCAAGTAACGGATTGCCGATAACAAGCTACACCGTGTTGATTCGTGGAGCTGACAACTAGTACTACGAGTAGATCGACTAATGCAATGGAGCATTGGCCTCTATCATTTCAACAACTTAATGCACTATTCCACTGTCCACACTGCGTGCAGCACCCTTTGATCTGCTACTTGGTGACTCTATTAACTTCCAAGTCAGAGCCAGTAATGCCTATGGTAGCTCACAATTTTCAGAGCTTGGTGGAGCAGCCTTGATTCAGTAAGTGCCTGATGCTCCCGTCGAAGTTACTGTTGACGCTGAAAATACCTCGGCAACAAAGATTAGCTTCAAATGGGTCGATGGTGCTTAAAATGGCGGCGCAGCAGTCATAGATTACAGCATTTTCTATGACTAGGCCACTGGAACATGGGTAGAATTGGAAGCAGGTGTTTCTGTTAAATCTTATTCAACGCATGTCTCACTTAATCAGGGCTACACTTATGCTTTTAAGGTAAGAGCTAGAAACTCAGTCGGCTATGGATCTTAGTCTGTACAAGTATCTATCCTTGCAGCTCAGATTCCTGATTAACCAGCAACCCCTAAGACAAGAATCGATGGAGCAAACGTTGTAATTACTTGGGATCTACCAAATATTAGAGGCTCGCCAATCACTGCCTACAAGATCACGATCAGATAGAGTGACTTGGTAACTTATACAGAGTCACTGTCGACTTGTGATGGTACCCAATAGACAATCGTTACCTCCAGAAGCTGCTCAGTCCCGATTTCCACTTTACGATCTTCTCCGTACAACTTGGCCTGGGGCTCAAGCATCTACGCTATAGTGAGCGCATAGAACAGTTATGGATCGTCGATTGAGTCTGGTTCAGATAATGGTGCAGTAATACTGACCGTACCGGATGCTCCAGTCAATTTTGGCAATGTGCCATCCTTAACAGCTGCTACTTAAATCGGCTTGAGTTGGGATGATGGCGCATAGAACGGAGGCACGCCAGTGTTAGACTATAGAATATGGTCCGACCAAGCATCTGGCGTTTACATGCCTGTTAAATCCAACCTTGCAGCGAAGTCTTACCTTGTTACAGGACTCAGTGTCGGTAGTACTTACAGTTTCAAGATCTAGGCTCGTAATGCATTCGGCTACGGTCAGTTCTCCGATACTGTATTAATTCTGACAGCCTAGATCCCAGATTAGCCATTAGCTCCAACCACTACATTTGACAGAACGACAGTTCTCATTCAATGGACTGAGCCATTTAATTAAGGATCAGAGGTAACGGGATATGAGATACATATTCAACAGAGTGATGGAATAACTTTCTCTCAAGAGTTGACTGACTGTAATAGGCTGAGCTCACCTACACTGACATGTTTAGTACCAGTAAGTACTCTGATCACCACACCTTACTCTATCGCGTGGGGAGAGCATATCTTTGCCAGAGTTGCTGCAATAAACAAGTATGGTACATCGATGCTATCCAACGCTGGTAACGGTGCTCAAATAATCACATATGCGGATGCACCGTTAGCAATCGCGGAGGACTACAGTTAGAGGTCCGCTACAAGCGTTACCATAATCTGGTCTGAAGGCGCAAAGAATGGCGGTTCACCTGTGATCAGTTATCAAGTCGTCTATGATGAAGGTTCTGGAAGTGACTTTGTTGTCCTCGAAAGCAATATCGTGGCTTAACAATACACAGCTAGCGGACTTATGAGAGGAAAAACTTACAAATTCAAAGTCTAATCTCTTAATAGCTTCGGACTTTCAGAGTACTCCGATGTGATTGAGCTCACGACTGGCTACAAACCAGCGCAACCAAATGCGCCATCCACAACGATCATCGCGGATAACGTGATCATTGAATGGAGTCAACCTAATGATAATGGGTCACCTTTGACTGGTTACCGCTTAACACTACAGAAGAAAGACTCGTTTTACAGCTAAGCGATGGTCCACTGTGATGGTTCAGTAGCATCTATAATTGCTGCACGCAAATGCACAGTCCCGCTCAGTGTCCTCACAGCTGAGCCATTCTCCTTGACTATTGGAAATAGCATTTTTGCAAAAGTAGTTGCAATTAATTACTATGGAGAGTCCTAGGAGTCAAACGCTGGAAACGGCGCAATTGTTTTGCTTGTGCCCGATGCACCAATTCTCCTAAAGGATAACACCGCAGTGACAACTGCATACGTGATTGGGTTCACCTGGCAAGATAGTTTCTCAACGGGCGGCTCACCAATTCTAGATTATAAGGTCACCTACGACCAATCGACTGGAGTTTATGTCGATCTAGAGGAGGGTGTCATTACGAAGAGCTACCAGACTCAGGTTGTTTTGACGCCTGGAGCTGTGTATAAGTTTAGAGTGCAGGCTCGTAACTCTGTCGGCTTCAGTCCTCCCTCAAGTGAGCTCACAATTTTGTGTGCTTAGGCACCAGACTAGCCTGAACCGCCGACCACACTTGCATAAGCTTCCACGATCGTCGTTAAATGGAGTGCGCCCTGGAACGGTGGAGCAATAATCACCCGCTACATCGTTTAATTCCAACACAGTGACGAGAGCAGCTACTCGAGTGACGCAGCTATTTGTGATGGAGCAGATGCAAACACAATCTCAGCGAAGACTTGCACGATTCCAATGATCAGGTTCAATCAGGCTCCATTCCTGAGAGCATGGGGCACTAGCATCTACGTGAAGGTGTCAGCGATCAACATAAAAGGCGAGTCAGTCGTTTCTCTCGCAGGCAACGGGGCCACGATCGTCAGAGTGCCCGATGCACCAGTGATGCTGGCTAATGTGCCTGCAATTACAAGTGCGACGACGATTGGACTTTAGTGGGAGGAGGGAGCTGACAATGGAGGTCTAGAAATCCAAGATTACCTGATAAGTTCAGCCGCAGTGCCCAATGAGTTCACTGTGCTGGAGGTGGGTGTTTAGACTCGAAGCTACACGGCTATTAGTTTGACGCCGGGTGTGATCTATAAGTTCAAGGTCTAGGCTCGTAATCTCTTCGGCATCAGCGACTACTCCCAAGAGGTATTCATTTTGGCAGCGTAGGAGCCGGACTAACCTCAAGCTCCAACAACGACTTTCAATCGGGAGACGGTCATCGTCACCTGGGTGGAGCCATTTACGGGCGGTTCACCAATCAGTGGTTATAGGATTTACTTGCAGGAGTCTGATGGTGTTAGCTATAGCCTAGAGCTTAATGACTGTGATGGCTCTAAAGCTGCAATCAGAGATGCAAGATCATGCTCCGTTAAAGTCTCCGTGCTCATGAACGCGCCGTATAGTCTCGCATGGGGTGACTCAGTCCACGCAGTCGTGGTCGCTTACAATGTGTATGGGAGCTCGATAGCCTCACAAGCTGGCAACGGTGCACTCATCTATACGTATGCTGATGCACCGATCGACCTCACCGAAATAATCACAGCGAGAACTCCCTTGAGTCTTTCCTTTGAGTGGCGTGATGGAGCAAGCAATGGTGGCACTTCGATCATAGACTATGAGATTAGCTACGATGATGATAAGGGTGCGCTGTTCACAGCAAATCTTGTCCAGAGAGCATACACGGTCACGGGACTTGTGTACGGCCAAACCTACAGGTTTAGAGTGAGGGCGAGAAATGCATTCGGATTGAGCTCATACAGTCAAGAACTCGAGTTGCTCTTCGCTTCATATCCATCCAAAGTCGATCCACCAACCACAACTGTCATCACGAACTACGTGATCTTCAATTGGAATGCGCCCGCTGATAATGGAACGCCAATCTCCGCTTACCAAATACTTATCAGGCAGGCTGACACTGACTTTGTGGAGGATAAGACTCTCTGCGATGGCACTAAGTTCCTGGTGATTCAAGATACACAGTGCATCGTACAGTTGAGCCACTTGTCAGCCTTGCCATTCCAACTTTTGCTTGGTGCTGAAATCTAGATTAAAGTCATGGCAACCAACGCTTATGGTGACTCAGCTATCTCTGATGTTGGCAACGGTGCGATCATGGTTCTTGTGCCTGATGCTCCGATCAACTTGCAAGATGACCCGCTAACCACTTCCGACTCAGTCATAAGATTTATCTGGTCCGACGGTGCCTCAGACGGCTAATAACCAATAATTGACTACAGAGTCAGCTACGACAAGTCGACTGGAAACTGGGAAACTTTGGCTACTGTTACTGATAAGTTCTACCAAACAACAGTTGCGTTGATTGCTGGACAGACGTACGCCTTCAAAGTCGAAGCAAGGAACACGGTCGGCTACTCAGAATAATCTTAATCACTTTCTGTATTAGTCGCTTAGGTCCCTGGTAAGCCAGCAGCGCCGATGACGACAATAGAAGGTGACTATGTAAAAATTACATGGAGTATCCCTTATGATGGTAGTGCGCCGATACTTGGATATAAAGTGACGATCAGGCACAACGATGACCTGACTTTCTCAGAGGAGATAACTAATTGTTAGGCAACAGAGCTGGCGATTGTGTAACAGCACTCGTGCTCTGTGCTCATTTCAGACCTCATCGTTGCGCCCTACTACTTACCATGGGGCTCCAGTGTCTTCGCCAAAGTTGTAGCATTCAACATAAAGGGAAACTCTGTTGAATCAGCGGCCGGTAACTCTGCAGTCATATTGACGATACCTGATGCGCCAACCAACTTAAATAACGTGCCATCATATACTACGTCTGCTTAGATCGGTCTCAGCTGGGTACAAGGACTTCAAAATGGCGGCTCAGCTGTCATTGATTACACCATAAGGTATGGAGTGGCGACTGGCAGCTATGTTGACACTATAACATCTATCACGGGCACCTCTCACATTGTGGTCGGTTTATCAGCTGGAGTAGCGTATAAATTTAGAGTTCAAGCACGAAATCAGTACGGACTTAGCTAATACTCGGAAGAGGTAATCATACTCGCTGGGTAGATTCCTGATCAGCCAGCGGCTCCAACAACTGCAATCATCGCAGACAAAGTTCAAATTGCCTGGAGTGAACCCAATAATCAAGGATCACTAATCCTAGGCTACTAAGTCGTGATTTAGGAGCATGACGGCCAATACAGTGCAGAATTGAGTTACTGTGATGGTTCAAACGCAGAAATACTGGCATCG
>Ga0194118_10002289_pt1 | contig 24660 bp, 25 predicted proteins | sample TA2MahsurfametaG_2_FD_148662 | JGI IMG/M metagenome (GOLD analysis project Ga0194118, IMG submission 148662) | Freshwater microbial communities from Lake Tanganyika, Tanzania - TA2015013 Mahale N5 surface | ecosystem: Environmental > Aquatic > Freshwater > Lake | place: Tanzania: Lake...
CGACCAACCGTTGGCGTCGCGAATCGCGTGCGCGTCATGCTCGGCATTCCGGAATAGAAGGTGAACGCAATCCCGCCGATGCCCACGAGCAGCGTGAGCCACGACGGGCGCAGTGTGTGTTGATCGACCGTGGGGAACATGAACCACGAACCGAGGACGAACGAGACCATGCCGACCGCGGTCCAGAAACGTGGAATGCCCACTTGTACGTCGACCGAGAACACCACCATCGACAACACCACCAGGGCGAGGGCCCAGGTGCGATCGGGCAGTTCGCCCAAGCCGAAGAATCCGAGCAGCAGACACACCGCACCCACCACACCGGCCACGCCGATGCCCGCGGTGAAGAACTCGAACACGAGCAACGCGAGTCCGATGATGAGGAAGAGGTACGCCACGGCCGGGCTGGCCGCGGTGTGGAACATCTGCGAGATGAGTCCAAGCCTCTGGAAGCGAACCGTGGTGATGTCGCTCGAGGCGGTGCCATCATCGGCCACCGATTCGATCGCGGTGTCGAGCACCACGCCGTCGATTTCGAGTCCGTCGAGGGCGAACACCATGTTGCGAATGGTGGGAGCACCTTCGTCGGTGATCTCCAACTTCAGTGCACCGGCACGGCGCGCCTCTTGGAAGCCGAGGGTTTCGGTGCGGAGTTGTTCGGTGGCGTCGCCGAACGACACGTCGTCGAACAACGGGGTTCCGATCTTGCCGATGCGAGCACCCGGTGCCATACCGGTCGCGTCGGCGGCCGAGAGCAACTGCGCCACCAGTCCGGTGGCCCGTGCACCCGACGGGCCGACCCAGATGGCGATCGGTACGGATGCGTCACGGATCTGCCGGTACAGATCTTTCATGTCGTCGCGACCGACGACGGACGCTTTCGAGTTGAGCTGCAGGATGAGGGCTTGCGAGCCATCGGATTCGGCGCGGTCGATCGCCTTGGTGATTTCGTCGACGACGATGCGGTCGACGAGACCCGACACCTGCAGCACGTCGACCGGGACCAGACCGATGCCATTGGCGCCTTCTTCGAACGACGTCGCGGTGTCGCTCGACTGATCGGACGGGGCGACGGTGGCGTTGACCGACGACACGTCGGCGAATCCGAGCACCGATCCGATCGCGATGAAGAGGATCGCTAGTCTGCGCACGAGTGCCTCCGAAAAATCCTGATCCGAGCCGACTGTTCACCAGTTCGCGATTGCTCGTGGTGGCCGGCAAGGGGGGTGTCGGCAAGACAACGGTAACGGCTGTTCTGGCCACCGCCGCAGCCGATGCCGGACTTCGCGTGTTGGTTGTGACACTTGACGGTCGACCGGGTCTGGCTGCGCTGTTCGGCGCCAACGCATCGGCCGGCAGCACGTACGACGGCGATGTCGTGGCCAGCGGCCGCGGACCGGGCCGACGCGGCTCCATTCATCTGCGCGCTCTCTCGGCCGGCGAAGCGCTGCAGGACTATCTCGCCACCCAAGGTTTGGCTCGTGTGGCCAAGCGCTTGGTGAACACCGGGGTGGTGGACGTGGTGGCGAGTGCGGCACCGGGTATCGACGATCTGCTCGTGCTCGGCAAGATCAAGCATCTCGTCGGCTTGGCCGGGCCCGACGGACCACACGATCTCGTGATCGCCGACGGACCGGCGGCCGGACACGCGGTCAGTTTCCTTCGTTCGCCATCGGCGATGGCCACAACGATTCGCGGTGGTCCGTTGCGCTCACAGGCGATCGAGATCGACGGAATGTTGCGTGATCCATCACGCAGTCGTGTGGTGTTGGTGACGCTGCCCGAGACCACTCCAGTGAACGAACTCACCGAGACCGCCACGACGATGACGTCGGAGGTGGGAGTGGCATTGGCACCAGTGGTGGTGAACGGTGTCGACCGCGCGGGTGAGGTGGAGGCACTGGTGGCCGCCGGTCGTGTTGGTGACGACGACTTCGGAGCGGCCGCTCGCTTTCGCGCCACTCGGTGCGCGGTGCACGCGCGTGAAGTCGACCGATTGACGGCGCTGTTGGGTGATGCACCGATCGAGTTGCCGCACGTCGCGACCGCCGGGTTGACCGCGCGCGACGTCGAACGGTTGGCGCGCGTTCTCGTCGAGCAGGTCGCGTCATGACCAAGCGACGCTCGTCCGGTTCGTTCGCCGCTCTGGTCGATTCGGCCAAGGTGGTGGTGTGCTGCGGTTCGGGTGGTGTGGGCAAGACCACCACGGCCGCCGCGGTGGCGATCGAAGCCGCGCGTCGCGGTGGACGGGTGTGTGTGATCACGATCGATCCGGCTCGTCGACTGGCCGATGCCCTCGGCATCGCCGGCGAACTCGGTAACGACACGACTCGTGTGGTTCTGCCCGAGGGTGAAATGTGGGCGACGATGCTCGACGCGCGGGCAACTTTCGACGGAGTGATCCGCCGCCATGCGCGCGATGAGAAGCAGGTGGATCGGATTCTGGGCAATCAGTTCTACGTGAACGTCGCCAGTCGGTTGTCGGGCAGCCAGGAATACATGGCGGCCGAACGCCTCTTCGAACTGCATAACGACGATCGCTTCGATCTCATCGTGGTGGACACTCCCCCGAGTCGTGAGGCCCTCGACTTCCTCGATGCGCCGCAGAAGCTCATGAACTTCCTCGACCATCGCGTGTATCGATGGCTGATCGCACCGGCGCGTGGAGGGTTGAAAGTTCTGAACATCGCAGCCCAACCGATCCTGCGTACCATCGGGCGGGTGATCGGGGCCGATGTGTTGGCCGATGCGATCGACTTCTTCCAGGCGTTCGAGGGCATCGAAGAAGGTTTCCGTGCGCGAGCCGAAGAGGTCCAGACGTTGCTGCGGTCATCCGAAACTCGCTACGTGGTGGTCGCGTCGCCGCGTCACGACACCGTGAACGAGGCGATGTACTTCGTGTCGCAGTTGGGTCGGACCGGCGTGGACACCAGCGCGGTGATCGTCAACCGTCTGCAACCGCGTTTCGGCAAACACTCGGCCACCAAGTTGCGCGGCGAGATCAAGCGGCTCGAGGCCGAGTCACCCGATTCGGACGAGTTGGTGCTGCATCGCAACATGGCCGATCTGGTGGCCGTGGCCGATGCCGAAGACAAGAGCATCGAACCGTTGCTCACGTTCGCCGACTCGGCGATCGTGGCCCGGGTGGCCCTGCGGGCCGACGACGTGCACGACCTGACCAGCATCGGGTCGATCGGCCGCGAGATCTTCGGTGATCACTGAGCGAGGTTCGTCCTGCCCCGGCTGGCGGGGATAGCGTCGAAGCCGTGCACGTGATTCTCGCGACCGACGCCGACTGGCTCATCGATGAAGTGACTGCTGCGCTCGGTGGACCCGATACGTCGTTCACCGTGTGTCGCGACGGACGAGCGGTGGCCCCCACCGTCAAGGCCCGCACACCCGATCTCGTGATCCTCGACATGCAGATCGGAACCATGGGCGGTGTGGCCGTCACCATGGACTTGCGTCTCGACGAGAGTGGTGGCACGTTGCCCCACGTTCCGATCCTGATGCTCCTCGACCGTGATGTCGACATTCATCTGGCCCGTCGTAGTGGCTCCGATGGCTGGCTGATCAAGCCCCTCGATTCACTGCGTCTGCGTCGTGCCGCCCGCGCCGTTGCTGGCGGCGGGTGTTACGCCGAAGGGATTCCCACCCCGGCCGAGACGGCTGAATCGCCCGACGGGGAACCCGCCAACGCCGGATAGCATTTCGCTTCGCACCATCGGGGTGTAGCGCAGTTTGGCTAGCGCGCCACGTTCGGGACGTGGAGGCCGGAGGTTCAAATCCTCTCACCCCGACCACGAACCCCCTGCTCTCGCGGGGGGCTTTTCCCTTACGGTGAACATTCGCGCACCAAACACTGCGCTCTCATTTGTTGGAGCTGGAAGTCCAGCAACGTCACCGACAGGGAAGCAACTTTCGCCAACGCCGCAGCGTTCAACCAGAACCTCACTGACTGGTGCGTCTCACTCATTCATGCTGAGCCGACGGATTTCCGAGCCAGCGCAACCACGTGGAGTCGTGGTCAACCCGCTTGGGGGACTTGCTACGTTTGACCAGCGCGCCGGCTACTTCAGCAACGCGGCGGCTTCAGCGCGGATGAGAACCTCGCGCAAAGGAAGTCCGAGAGCAGCAGCGGCACCGGCCGCGTCGTCGTGCTCCACTTTCACGCGATCGCCCGCGATCTTCACCCGAATCTCATGACCTTCCACGCGCACCACTGATTCACGTCGAGCCCGTGGCCAACGTTCGATGATCGATCCACGCACACCCAACGATCCGGTCTCGTTCAGCATCACGCGGCTGATCACGTCGGTGAGGGCCGGATCGCACAACGCGTGCACCGTGTGCGCCGGTCGGCCCTTCTTCATGACGATCGGCGTGGCCCACGCGTCGTGTGCGCCGGCATCCAACAATGCACCGATGGTGTGAGCGATCACTTCACCGGTCACGTCGTCCACGTTCACTTCGAGCAGGCGCACCGCCTGACCATCACCAACTGCGTTCACCACGACGTCCCCCACCACCACTTGCACCACATTGGCCCGGCCGTTCACGTCGAGTGCACCGGCGCCATCACCACGAGCTGTCACACTCATCCGGGGCATCTCACCGAACGAATCGGCCAACGCCGCCATCACCGCCACTCCCGTGGGTGTGGCCAACTCACGACGATCGTCGAGACCGACGAACGGAATCTGGCGCAAGGCCGCCAACGACACCGTGGCCGGCGCCGGGTTGGGCAACTCGCCGTGTTGCGTGCGCACGGTTCCGTGGCCGGTGCCGATCGGTCCGCACGAGATCGAGTCGATACCGAGCACTTCGAGAGCGGCGCACACCCCCACGATGTCGACGATCGAGTCGACCGCACCGACCTCGTGGAACTCCACGTCGTCCACGTCGACCCCGTGGATCTTCGCCTCCACCTCGGCCAACACCGCGAACACCGCCAGCGACCGCGCGCGAACGCGTTCGGGCAGATCGGCCGACTCGAGCATTGCTCGAATGTCGCTCCAGGCCCGGTGGTGGTGATGGTCGTCGTGCTCGTGCAACGCGACGACCGCACGGGTGGACTTCACACCGGCGCGCTGTGTGAGCTCGAACGTGAGCGCGTAATCGTCGAGACCAAGCCCGGCCAGTATCGAACCAACCGCCACCGCATCGGCACCGGCATCCACGAGCGAGGCGAGCAGCATGTCGCCGGCCACACCAGCCGAACAGTTGAACCAGGCGTGACGCGTCACGACGAACCTCGTGCGGCCCGCACGATGCGCGCCGCCGCACACGCCGCGCCGTAGCCGTTGTCGATACCCACCACGGTCACGCCGTTGGCACAGGTGGCGTGCATGGCCAACAACGCCGTCACACCATCGAGACCCGATCCGTATCCGACGCTCGTGGGCACCGCGATCACCGGCTTGCCCGACAAGCCGCCGATCACACTGGCCAACGCACCTTCCATCCCGGCGATCACGATCACTAAGTCGGCTGCCATCACGTCGTCTACCCGCGAGAGCAATCGATGAAGCCCGGCCACACCCACATCGGTGACGCGTTGGGCCTCGATCCCGTGCGCGCGCAGCGCGAGCAGACATTCGTCGACCACCGGAACATCAGCGGTGCCGGCCGACACCACCAACATGCGACCGGTGTACCACGGCGACGGAGCACGCCAGAGCATCGATGTGTGAGCCATGAGCGCAGCACCGTGCGCGGCCTCGAGCGCCTTGCGTTGATCGTCGGTGGTTCGCGTCACGAGGACGGGCCCGGTGCCGTGCATCAGCAACTCGGTCACGATCTGCACGCACTGCTCGGGAGACTTGCCCGGCCCGTACACCGCCTCGGGCGCACCCTGGCGCAAATGACGATGATGATCAACGAGCGCATCACCTACATCGCCGAAGGGCAGCCGAGCCAAGCGCGACATCGCATCATCGGGCGACACGCGACCCTCCGCCACGGCCAGCATCAGTTCGCGCAGCGAGTCGGCATCCACGACGACCATGCTCGCATGGGATATCCCTGCTCGCACGGCGAGGCCCAATCCGTAGCCTGGAGCCATGAGTCCGGTGACCTCCAACGGCCAGCCCCCGCGGGTGGGCTTCTTCGGCCCGTTCGGCACGTTCACCGAACAGGCCGTGCGATCGCAGGCCGACCTGGGCGCGGGCGAACTCGAGGCCTTCCGCACGGTGCCCGACGTGCTCGACGCCGTGGCCGACGGAACCGTCGACGTGGGTGTCGTCCCCATCGAGAACTCCATCGAAGGAACCGTCAATTTCACACAGGACGCGTTGTCGTTCGACTACTCGTTGCTCATCCAGCGCGAGATCGTCATGAGCATCGAGCACTGCTTGCTCGGCCTGCCCGGCACAAAGACGGCCGACATCACGTCGGTTCTATCCATCCCGGTGGCGACGGCGCAGTGTCACCGTTATCTACGCGAGAACCTGCCCCAGGCCGAGGTGCGGGCCGCCAACAGCACCGCTGATGCGGCCAAAACCGTGGCCGCCAACGGCGATCGTTCGTGTGCCGCCATCGCCCCCTTCAACGCCGCCGCGCTCTACGGGCTCGACGTGTTGGCCACCAACATCGAAGACCACAGGGGCAACCAGACTCGCTTCGTGATGGTGGGCCGCGACCACGTGCCCGCCCCGACCGGCAACGATCGCACCGGCATCGTCGTGTATCAGCGGGCCGACGAACCGGGAAGTCTGATCTCGATCCTGCAGGAGTTCGCCGCACGCCGCATCAACATCACCAACTTGCTGTCGCGTCCCACCAAGGACGGCGGCCTGGGCGATTACTGCTTCGTGATGTACCTCGACGGCCACATCGCCGACGAGCTGGTTGCCGACGCGTTGCGTTCGCTGCACTCCAAACATGCCGGTGTGAAGTTCCTCGGCTCGTATCCCGCCGCTGGTGAGCAGGCGCACTCGTTTCGCCAGTCGGCCGACTCACGTTGGCAGGAAGCCGACGGCTGGATCGAGCGGCTTCGTTCGCAGATTCGCTGACTCTCCCCCAGCACTACTGTGACGACATGTCACAGACCGTCGTCGTCACGGGTGCCAACTCCGGAATCGGACGCGCCACCGCCATTCATCTCGCCTCGCACGGCTACCGAGTCATCGGCACGGTGCGGAGCATGAGCAAGACCACCAAGGCCGATTCGATGGCAAGCGATGCCGGCGTGTCACTCGAGTGGGTGGAGCTCGATGTGGCCGACGACGAGAGCGTGCGAGTCGGATTCGACCGCATCCACTCGGTGGTCGACCATGTCGATGCTCTCGTCAACAACGCGGGTGTGGGTGGTAACGCGGTGATCGAAGAGTGTCCGCCCTCGCTGTATCAGGAAGTGATGAACATCAACCTGTGCGGTCCGGTGCGCTGCGCGCAAGCGGTGCTGCCGTCGATGCGAGCCCGGCGAGCCGGCACCATCGTGAACGTGTCGTCGGTGGTGGGTCGCTTCGCGGCACTCGCGCAGGCGCCGTACGTGGCGTCGAAGTGGGCGCTCGAGGCGATGTCGGAAGGTCTGGCGCAAGAACTCGCTCCGTGGAACATTCGCGTGGCGATCGTCGAGCCCGGCATCACCAAGTCAGCCATCTTCGCCAAGAACGTGGACGCGCCCAACTCATCGGGGGCGTACGACATGCACTACCGACGGCTGTTCCAGTTCTACGCCGCGGGCATGGCCAATGCGACCAACCCGTTCGAGGTGGGTGCGATCGTTCAGCACGCCATCGAAACCGACACACCGCGTTTGCGGTATCCGGTGTCGTGGGGTGGACCCGAGATTCTCGGACGCCGCGAAACGATGAGCGATGCCGAATGGATCGCACTCGGCGCACTGGAGAGCGACGACGCCTACTACGCCGAGTTCGAGCGCATGTTCGGGGTGCGGATCGCCCCGTAATCTCGGCGCACCCTGAGTGTTCGCCCCCGACGTTCAGCCCCCGACGTTCAGCCCCCGATGTTCAGCCGGGCGGTCGCTAGCCTCGACTCCGGAACGGTGGCAGAGCGGACAAATGCAGCCGCCTTGAAAGCGGCCGGCTCGCAAGGGCCCGGGGGTTCAAATCCCTCCCGTTCCGCCAGTCATCGGACCAACATCTCACCTGTACACTCGCTCTCCTGCCTGGGAGAGGTGCCGGAGCCAGGTTGAACGGGACGTCCTGCTAAGACGTTGACCTCCCAAAAGGGGTCCGTGGGTTCAAATCCCACCCTCTCCGCCAGTATCCACAGTCTGTGGATACTCACGTTCCCGGTGGCCATTGGCCCGGAACTTTGTTGCGATCGGATGACGGCCCGACCACACTGACGTACGGCATTCGTGCCGGTGAGCGCCATGAGCACCTACCACCAGTCCTCGTTGCCGGGCCCCGAGCGGGCACCAGCGCTGGGCCGACGTCGACCGCAAGGTGGCGACGGCATCCCTCCCTCGCCCCGCGACCCGTTCTGGCGCCGACTCGGATTCATCGTGATGGTGGGCGCACTGGTGGCGCCGGTGGCCTGGGCGTTGCGCGGCGACGGCGATGCGGTGTCGGTGGAAGAGACCGGCGGAGCGGCCGCCATCGTGCAGATGGACACCACCGACGACACGGTCGACCCGGCGGCGTCTTCGCCCGGCTCGGACGCGGCGGCTCAAGGCGTGGCCTCGGCCCCCGTGGTCACCATCGCCCCGTCCACCACGCTGGCTCCGAGCACATCGGTCGCCGCGAGCCGCCTGTGTCCGCAGAAGTACACGGTGCAACCGGGTGACTCGTGGTTCGGGATCGCCGAGCGTGCCGGTGTGTCGCCCGGACTCATTGCCGGATCGAACGGCGCGACGTTGAAGTCGCGACTCACTCCTGGTCAGGAAATCTGTTTGCCACCGGGTGCGAGCGTTCCGCCGCCCACCGAACCGACACGCGAGCCCGCTGAAGTTTCCACGCGCACCGCACCATCGTGTGGTTTTTCGTACGTGGTGCAGCGCGGTGATTCGTGGTTCGGGATCGCCAAGCGCGCCGGCGTGAAGGCCGGGCCGCTGGCATCGGTGAACGGCAAGACGATTCAGTCGCCGTTGAAAGTCGGCCAGACGATCTGTCTGCCCGACGGTGCGAAGCGTCCGGCAACCACTACTGCGCCGACGACGGCACCGTCAACGAACAGTTCGTCGAACGGTGCCTCAACGGGTGCGACATCTTCCAACGACATGCGCAACGTGCCGTACAACCCGACCCAGTTGTATTCACGCGATGAAGTAGCGCAGATCATTCGCGACGTGTGGCCCGACCATCTCGAGAACGATGCGATGTTCGTGGCGCAGCGCGAGAGCAAGTTCAATCCCGGTTCGCGCAGCGCGTGTTGCATCGGCGTGTTCCAGATCAATTGGTCGGCCCACAAGAGATGGCTCGCCAATCAGGGCATCACCGATCCGGCCCAGTTGTTCGACCCCGTCACCAACGCCCGCATGGCTCTCATCACCTGGGAGCGGTCCGGATCGTGGAAGCCGTGGTGCACCCGTTCGTGGTGCCCCACCAGTTGACGGCCGATCTGACTCGAGATCCTGGTCAGGGCCAGGTTTCGGCCCCGCCCACGGCCCCGTACACTCGAGGGCGCAAGCGCTCGTAGCTCAATGGATAGAGCATTTGACTACGGATCAAAAGGTTAGGGGTTCGAGTCCCTTCGAGCGCGCGAGATGACCAGCGGTTTCCTGACGGAGACGCTGGTCGTTTGCTTTTCGGTCAGTGGTTTGGTCGGAAGGAGGGGCATATGAGTCCTTTGCGACTGCGTAACCCATCCCCCGGGACGCGGATGTGCCCCAAGAAACAAGGACACACCGGAGGACATGATCCACGTCCGAGCCTCTGGAATCAAATCTCCCAAGACCCTGACGAGAGGACCAGGAAGAAAATTGTCAAAGCCGGATACGACGAGGCCGAAGTGGAAGACGATCGGACAAGCGAGGGCGATACCGCGAATTCCATCGAGCGAGGCGGAGCGTTAGGTGGTCAACTCAGATCATCTCCACGCTGTTCATGAACATCTCGATCGATGTGGCGTTGGCTCCGAAACCGGGCTGGTGTCCGGCCCCCTCGACCACGTCGACCCACACTCGATCGCCCGCGCCAGCGGCGACGTACGAGTCTTCGACGAGCAGAGCGTGTGACACTGGAGCCAAGTCGTCGATCTCTCCGACGACCATGTACACGGCCGGATCGTTGGCATCCACGTAAGTGGCGGGTGAGATGGCATCGAGAACATCGGCCGAGCAGTCGGTGGTTCCGCAACCGTTCACGGTGGCCAGGATCTCATGCACGCGAATGCCGATGATCGCGGGATCGTACGTCGGCTCGTTCACGGCGTAGGGGCCGGCGATGGCGATCACGCCGACCACCGGGCGGATGAACTCGCCTCCACGCAGATCGGCCGGGGCAACGGCGGTGAGCAGGCTGAGGTGAGCACCAGCCGAGTGGCCCGAGAGGAACGTGCGGTTCGGGTCGACACCGAGCTGGTCGGCGTTGGCCTGGGCCCAGCGAACGGCGGCGACGATGTCGGCGGTCTGCTCGAAGGCCGGCACGCTCAGTTCGTATTCGATCGACACGACGACCGCTCCCTGCGCCAGCAGGTCCATGGACACCGACTCGACTTCGTCGGCGGTTCCGAAGCTCCATGCACCACCGTGCGAGAAGACGACGAGGTCACGACGGTCCGAGCTGCTCCAGCCGGCGGGGGTGAAGACTTTGTAGAGCTGGTGGGCGTCGGGACCGTACGAGCCAGCGAAGGTGGCGGCCGGGGCGGTGTAGGTCTCGACGATGCGGCGGTCACCGGCCTGCGGGTCGAACACCTTGCGGCCACTGACCACCGTGACGTCCTCGCCAGCAGCGACATTGGCACCTGCCACGACGGTTTCGCCGATCAGGCGCTCGCTCGACCCGGTGTCGAGGACCTGGCAGGCGACCGAGGACAGACCGAGGACGGTCAGGCCAGCGAGTGAGAGTAAGTGGCGGGCGATTTTCGTGGCGTTCATGCCGGACAAGAGCCCGGATCACGCCTCGTCTCACACTTTTCTCAAGACATCTTGAAGATTTTCTGAAATTGCCCCTGACCAGGGGTGATTACTACCTCCTGGCCACCACTAGCCCACCGAGCCGGCTAACCGTCAATCCGGGTGCCGCGACACGGCCCTGAGCACACATCAATCAGCGTCCGGTCGAGAAGAAACCCGAATGCCTGAGCCAGAACGAGCGGCTCGCTGCTCCCGGCACCATGGGGGTCCCTGCCGTAATCCGGGGCAAATGGCGGAGTCGGACCGGAAGGAGGAGCTGGAGTTCCGTAGTCCCACATGACGTACGCCGAGCCATCGAAGGGGTAACTCTCGATGGGATCGATTCCCCAGAACGGTTCGACCGCCGTCGCACGTCCATCCTCCAGGGCGGGAGTGTGCACTCGGGCTCCGATCGTTCGAGCGAGAACGTCAGTTGCAACATTGGTGACCTGATGGTCTCCGAACGCTCCGACGAGCAAGACCGTTTTCGGTTGTCGCCCGGGATAAGGATCCGACGTCAGGTGTTGCACGTATCCGGCGTTCTCACCACGATCCCACAGCATCTGCGCCAAGACGATTGCCATGAGACGATCGTCCACGTCGGTGTAGGCCGCCTCGAACACCGTCTGGAATTGTGGCCAGTCGGACGATCGTGGAAGTAGCAACGAATAATTCACCCCGGGAACACCGAGAACCGCACGAGACCATTCGGTTGACACCGCCGAAGCTGCTCCCCCGAGAATGCCGCCTTGGCTGTTGCCGACGAATACCGCCCCGTCGACTTGCAACAACGGACTTCCATCAGCGTTCTGAAAGGCCTCGTCAGCAGCGAACCCGAGCGGGTGGTTCACCAACCGGCCGAGCAACTGGAAGGCGACTTGTCCCGCCAGCATCCGATCGGCCTGTTCTCCGAAACGACCCATCTCGCCGAGGATTCCCGCCAGATTCGGCACGTCCTCCGCTGACATCCCGAGCCAATCGGTTGCGCAGGCCGCGACCGAGCCCGACGAAGCGAACCCGCCGAAGAAATCCACTTCTGTACGATCGCCCAGAAGTCCGTGCCCGAACACGACTGTTGGGGCCGGCTCGTCGACGGCGTTCGGCACCACACAATGGAACCTGGCCGGCCACGACGAGTGGTCGGAGTTGACCACTGGTCGATCACCATCGAGAAGAAGTCGACCTCCGGGACTCCCGTCATTGTCGAGAAAGTTCGGTATCTCGAACGTCCCATCGATGACCCGAACACCGCCATCGGTCACGACTGAATCGACCGAAAAGTCCGGAGCACCCTCACCTATTCTCTCGTACGCCGAGTCGAGCATGTCGAGCAGTCGTCCGGCGGTCGACTCGGAACTCGCAACGGTGAACTCCCATTCGTCGACAGCGGTAGTCAGGGGTTGTCCCTGCGTGTCGACGAGACCGTCGACCTCGACACGGTAGGTACGGCCCTCGGCGAGCAGACGCGCGGGTCGAATCGTGACGAGACCTGCTTGCGCGTCGAGTTCTCCCCAGAAAGGCCACCGCTCCCCCGACTCGATTTCAAAGAGCCGAACTTTCGCATCGGGCGACATCGACGCTCCGATGTCATCGACGTTCGGAACGCCTGACGAAACCAGGTCGACCCCATCGGCCGCGAAGACGATCACGGAAGACGGCGAAAATCCATCGGCCCGATTCTGATCGCTCACATCCATCGCCACTCCGTCGACGTTCACCGGAACCGCATCGGCCGGAATCGACACACGAAGTCCGGTCGGAGTGGAGTCATCGACCACCGTGAGACGATTAGACGGGAACGGAAGCAAGCACGCTCGAACACCGTCGCCGTCGCTACACGAAGGAGGAAAGTTGATGCCGGCGATCTCGGTTGTCGACGGCCCCGACGGCACAACGTTCTCGACGGGCGGACTCGATGGCTCCGACGTCTCGCCCTCTGAACAGGCGGTGATCGTCGAGAGTGACAGGAGCAGACACAGACCGAGTGGGCGAGCATAGGTGAGTTCCATTAGGTCATTCTTGCGTCCATTTCAGACCTTGAATTCACGCCAGCAATCGTGGATATGAGGTGGCACGATCGTGCAGTCAGGCCTCGCCGGGGAAGACTCAGTTTCTGCTCCAGCCTTCGCCAACTGGGTACACAACATCAATATGCAATACGAGGGTGCTAACAGGGTTTGACTTTCTCCTGGCATGTCTTGTCCCTAGGTGTCCTTCAGGCGCCATGTCCATGGAACAACCTGACACAAGAGTGGAATTGGAGGTCGTCCCAAGACGGTAGGTTTCTGGTATGACGCATTCCCACGTAGGTGGGGAACGTCTGGTGCGGAACCTACGGATCAAAAGGTTAGGGGTTCGAGTCCCTTCGAGCGCGCCAAACAGTCTGACCGAATCGCCATGGTCAACCTTCGCTCTGTCGTATCGTGGCTCATGCGCATCGCGGTGGTCATCGGTGTGCTCACCCTTGTGGGTTGTACTGGCGTCGCTGATTCCAAAGAGGCTCCCGATAGCGACGCCGCGGTCACGACCACTACTTCAATATCGCAGTCTCGACCATCCGAACCAGGTGACGACTGGGCGCCGTCTCGAATCGACGACGTTGGAGTTGGGAAGTCAATCCTCACTGCACCAGAACTGGCGGACGACTTCTGGACTCCTCCTGACCCGCTTCCAGGTACTCCCGGGAACGTGATCTGGTCGTCCTCATCCCGCCTCGTGTTCGGTGGAGACGCTCGACGCGTGATGTACCACTCGAGCGACACATTCGGAAATCCAGTTGGGGTTACTGCCTGGCTCGGTACTCCCGAGGAATTCGATGAGAACACACCGATCGTCAGCTGGGGCCATGGAACCACCGGCATGGCCGACGATTGTGCACCGACACGCGCAGAGTCACCAGCGAGCGAACCCTTCTTCCAGGCTTTATTGGATGCTGGTTACATCGTGGTGGCGAGCGACTACGCCTACCTCGGTACACCAGGACACCATCCCTACTACGACGCGGCGACGATGGCGTACTCCATGATCGACGCCGCTGTGGCTGCTCAACAGTTCACAGGGTCGAACGGACCGGTGATCTACGCCGGCTTCTCGATTGGGGGTCGAGGTGCCATCTTTGCGCAGAAGATCTCCCAGACCTACGCGCCGGAACTCGACGTTCGCGGCTCCGCGGCATTCCGACCCGGAGTTGATGGAATCGCTGAGGGAGGAACACTGTGGAAGACACTCCGCGATTCTCCCTTCAAGGGATTGGTCGTCATGGCTTTTTATGGAGTCTCACTCGCATGGGGCGACAAGTACTACGAATTGAGCGACATCTTGACTCCCGAGGCGATTAGCCGCTTACCAATTCTCGAGAGCACATGCCTCGGCTCTGTCCTCGATGCATTCCAGAGCCTGTCGGGCGACGAAGTGTTCAAGATCGGCCTCGACGATCCTCTACCCAAGGGTGTTGTCGGCCCCGCGGAGCAGATCACCGATCTGCCGCTTCTCATCAGTGGCGGGAGACTCGACACGATAGCCGCGCCCGCAGTCATCGATTCGTACTTCCAAGAAGCTTGTGCGAACGGCCAATCGATCGAGTTGCGCTGGTTCAACCTGGAACACGGGCTGTCCACACAGGCAGATGAACCACTCTTCCTCGAGTGGTTGAGCGATGTGCTCGACGGTTCGCCCCGACCGAACTCGTGCGAGACCGGAGCCCTGCGACCTCCGCTCTGCAAGGATTCCGAAACCTGCTTTCAGATCCAAACTGCGGAAAACCTCGAGGGTGCTGTCGAGAACCCGTTCGCTCGAATCCCGGGGTTGAACTGGGAACTCCTAGGAGAGTGGAACCACGCCTACATCTGTCCTGACATCTCCATTCCGTGCCGCCAAAACCGCATCGAAGGGCACGTCTCCCAGATCTGGAAGTCAGAGATCCCGGTAAGCGGACCCGAAATCGAGAGCTGGCTCGACGGGAACTACTGGGACCACGTGGAGCCCACCTGGCAACTCAGGTTGTACGAGAAGGAACCCCGACCCGGTTGGCCGTGCGGCTTCTATTTCCAATTCCTCCGTTACAACGCATGGGGCTTCTCGACGATCATGCCGGGTGATACTTCATCGACGATGTTCGTCTTCGTCACCCATCAGAACAGAACTACTCAACAACCGATGCAGGAGATCCCCTGGCAACGCCTCTGGCCGTGCCCCTGATCAGGAATGGCGCCAGCGGGCCAGCTGCGGGACCTGTCGACGGGCCATCCAACGTATGAGCCGTGCGCTCCCGTTCTCAGCGAGCGCATCGTCGACGATCTCGATCATCTTCTCGAGAGAGCAATCAGGGTCGCCAAAGGCCCCGTCCCAGTAACACAGTGAGCACCACGTGTTGCTCTTTCCGCCATCGCGTTCGGTTCCGCGACAGTCACCGGCCTTCTTGGTGATCAAGGGCATTCCGCAACTCTGACGCTGTCGGCTCACACCGAAAAGACAGGGCGACAGCCGATCCCCAAGTCACGACCGTTCGTCACTCCGAATCGACGGGATGACTGTCCCATCAACCGTTCAATGCGCGGAGAGCTTCAGCCGGCCGGGCCGCGTTGATCCCATCGGCTCCGATGTCGAGCAAGTTCCGGTACAGCTCAAAGCTCTCGCCACCATTGGGCCAGACCCACGTGACCAGTCCGGCTTTGCGAGCCGCCTCAACGTAGGCCGGGGTGAACACTTCCAGTCCTTCGTAGACCGGAGGCACTTGCATGATGCGAGCCCAATCCGGAGGAGTCACTCCGCCGAGAACGAACTGAGTGGACATGTCGAGGCCAGGTGTCATGGCGACGGTCGGAGCGATTTCGTGAAAGTAAGCGACAACGTCGTCGTCGAATGACGTGACAACTGCACGATCGAGAGCTTCGTACTCGGTCAAGATCCGGGCGAGTTCATCGGCGGCGGCGAATGCATCGGGAGCCTTGCCCTTGATCTCGATGTTCAGAATCCAGCCCGGAAACGTCTGCAACACTGTTTCGAACGACGCAATCGCAAAGTCCTCCGGCGTGAAACCTTCCGGCGGTGCCTTTTCGCCGGAGCGAACGCCCCGCCAGAGATAGGCACTCGATTCCTGATCGGTACAGGTACACGTTTCAGTGAACCAATAGGCGTTGTCGAGAGCGTGCAACTCATCGAAAGTCGACTCGGCTACCACCAGGTTCTCGTTCGCCGTCCGACCAGTGTCCGAGTCGTGATGAACGACGAGAACTCCATCGGTGGTCAACCAAAGGTCGAAGTCGAGAACATCCACGCCGAGCCGGGCCGATGACACGTAGCCATACATCGAACTATGCGGGTGAGACTCTTCACCGCTGGCGTGGGCAAGGACGATGGGCCGGCCGAGGGCGAGCAACTCGGCGACCGTCGAGACTGGTGAGGAGGGAATCTCACGCGGCTGATCTTCTGTCACCTCGACAATCGTCGTCGTTGTCGATTCAACCGATGACGAAGAGACAGGCTCGACCACCGATGGATCAACGGACTGGGAATCAGAATTCGAACCACAGGCCATCGACGTGAATGCGACGACGAGGAGCAGACCACGAATCTTCATCAATCCTCCTCGGGCGCAACGGATGCACCAATTGAGCCCACGACAAGATTGCCACTTCGCCATATCGCTCAGACTGTTACTCTCACCCACATGCCAGACAAAGGACCGTGGACGTTTCTCAGCAATTACGCCCACGTTCTCGTGTGTCTGGCGCTCGATCCGGATGCTCGTTTGCGTGACGTCGCTGACCGGGTCGGCATCACCGAGCGACGGGTGAACGGAATCCTCGCCGACCTCGAAAAGGCTGGCATCATCACCGTCACCAAGGTGGGCCGTCGAAACTCGTACACCATCGATCGATCGGCTCAATTGCGGCATCCGCTCGAGTCGCACAAAACGGTGGGCGACCTGCTCGAAGGCACCACCTGAGAATTCATATGTAATTTGTTTCCTGTAATGGGTTGCAGGTAACCTCGCCCAAATGTCCGTCGGCGAACTCGTCACCAACAACCTCACCTCGCCGGCCGTCCTCGCCTTCGCCCTCGGTGCCGTGGCCGTTGCTTTTCGGGGCAGTCTGCGCCTCCCCGAGCAGGTCACCGGGCTGCTGTCCACCTATCTGTTGTTGGCAATCGGCGTGAAGGGAGGCCTGCGACTCCAGGAAGCCGACTTCGGCGACATGTGGGGGCCCATCATCGCCACGGTCGCGATCGGCTGCGTCACTCCCATCGTCACGTTCGCGGCGGCTCGCCGAGTGGTCAGATTGTCGGTGGTCGACTCGGCATCGTTGGCGGCTCACTTCGGTTCGGTGTCGGCCGTGACCTTCACGGCGGCGGAAGGTTTCGCGCGATCGGCCGGAACCTTGAACGAAGGCTTCCTTCCCGCGCTCGTGGCCATTCTCGAAGTGCCTGGCATCGTGATCGCTCTCGTGATCGCCAACCGCAAACTCGGCGGTTCCGACATCAAGTCGGCGATCCACGAAGTCCTCACCGGCAAGAGCATCTTGCTCCTCATCGGTGGCTTGATCATCGGAGCCATCGCCTCCGACTCCGGTCAAGCCGCCGTTGAACCGTTCTTCATCACTCTGTTTCCCGGAGTGTTGTGTCTCTTCCTTCTCGACCTCGGGTCGTTGGCGGCCGAGCGGTTCGAGTTCGTACGACGAGCGGGAATTCGCTTCATCGTTCTGACCGTCGTGCTGCCAATGGTGTTCGGAACATTCGGCGTCGCGGCCGGCACCGCCGCTGGTCTCTCCGAAGGTGGGGCCATGGTTCTCGGTGCCATGGCGGCCAGCGCGTCGTACATCGCGGCACCGGCTGCTGTTCGCGTCGCGCTTCCCGAAGCCGATCTCGGTGTGAGCTTGGGTGCCGCCATCGGCGTGACCTTCCCGTTCAACCTCGTGGTGGGCATACCGTTGTACTCGGAGATCGCCGCTTTGTTGAGTTGATGCAAATCATGCGCGCGACCCTAAATCGGGTACCTTCGTCCCCGTGACTTCGCCCCGTCAGTTGCGCATCCGACTGGTTGCGCTCTGCTTCCTGATGCTGTTCGTCGAGTTGGCACTCATTCGCTGGCTCGGGGGCAACGTTCTCTACCTCGCCTACTTCTCCAACATCGTCTTGTTGGGCAGCTTCCTCGGCATCGGCCTCGGCTTCCTGTGGGCCGACCGCAGCAAGATCGAACTGCTGAAGTTCACGCCGCTCGCGCTGGGCGCGCTCATCGTGTTCGTCCACAACGTCCCGGTCACGGTGAAGTCGGCTGGTGGCGACCTCATCTTCTTCGGGGCCGAACTCAAGCCGTCGGGGCCACCGCGCGAACTCGCGCTGCCGGCCGTGTTCCTCGCCGTGGCGTTGGTGTTGGCCTGCATCGGCAACGGCATCGCCGTCACGTTCCGTCAACTGCAGAACCTCGACGCCTACAAGTTCGACCTCATCGGTTCACTGCTCGGCATCATCGGCTTCACGGCGTTGTCGTTCATCGGCACGCCGCCCATCGTGTGGTCGCTCATCGCGGCGGCGATCCTGGTGTGGACCATCTGGCCACGGGGTATCCGCAACATCGCCCTCGTCGGTATCCCACTCTTGGTTCTTCTCGGCACGCTCGGCATCGAGTCGCGGGAAGACAACGTGCTCTGGACTCCCTATTACAAGGCCAACTACGGCGTGAACGACGACGGCGCACAGGTTCTCGTCAACGGTGTGCCGCACTGGTTCCAGACGCGATCCACCGATTGGCCGGTGTACGAGACCGTGTACGACCACTTGGCTTCCGACGCTCCGGTGGAAGACCTCCTCGTGATCGGCGCCGGCAGCGGTAACGACATCGCCGTTGCGTTGGAGAACGGTGCGCAACACGTCGACGCGGTCGAGATCGATCACCGCCTGCTCGATTTGGCCAAGAAGAACCACCCCAATCGTCCGTACGACGATCCGCGCGTCGACACCCACGTCGACGACGGCCGGGCCTACCTCGAGCGAGCCGACAAGAACTGGAATCTGATCCTTCTCGCCCTGCCCGATTCGCTCACCCTCGTGCAAGGCGCCTCGTCGATCCGCTTGGAGAGTTACCTCTTCACGAAGGAAGCGGCCGAGGCCTATCGCGATCACCTCGCCGACGACGGCGTCTTCGCGATGTACAACCTCTATCGCGAAGGTTGGCTCGTCGACCGCTACGCCGCCACGCTGGCCGACGCCTTCGGACATGCACCGTGCGTCACGAGACTCGATGGCACATCGCTGGCGGTCCTCACGGTCGGCAAAGTTCCGACCAACGTCGACTGTCCCCCCAACGACGAATGGGCCCGCACATCGACCACGCCCGATCCGGTCAGCGACGACCGTCCCTTTCCCTACTTGAAGAACCCGTCGATCCCGACCTTCTATCTCGTGGCCCTCGGGCTCATCTTGTTGGTGTCGCTGCTGTTGGTGCGAGCAGTTGGTGGTCCGCTGCGCGGCATGCGCAACTACCTCGACCTCTTCTTTATGGGTGTGGCGTTCCTGCTGCTGGAAACCAAGAACGTCGTGCAGTTCGCGCTGCTCTTCGGCACCACCTGGTTCGTCAACGCACTCGTCTTCGCCGGTGTTCTCGTGTCCGTGATCCTGGCCGTGATCGCCTCGCAGAAGTTCACGGTCAAGAACCTGATCATTCCCTACGCACTACTCGGTCTGGCCATCGTGGTCGGCTGGCTCATTCCGCAATCGAGCCTGCTCGGCCTCCCGATGGTGCCGCGTCTGATCGCTGCGTGCGCCATCGCCTTCGCGCCCATCTTCATCGCCAACGTGATCTTCGCGCAGCGCTTCCGAGCGACGAGCAGTTCCACCACCGCGTTCGCGACCAACCTCATCGGTGCCATGGTCGGTGGTGTTCTCGAGTACACCGCACTCGTGCTCGGTTACCGCAATCTTCTGCTCGTCGCATTGTTGCTCTACACAGCGGCTTTGCTGTCGGGTCGCCGCTTCCTTCGCGCCGCCGCCTGACGTCTTCCCAACGTTGCATTTGCGACGGCCGGGAGAATTAACGCATGCGTACACATACACATGCACACGAGAAGAAGGCTCCGAATCGTCACTGGATCGAGGTGGTCGAGATGCTCGACACCGAACGTTCGAACATTCGGCGTCGACACCACACCATCCCTCGACTCTTCGTCGGAGTCACCATCGTCGAACCCGGGCCCGCTCTCGAGCGCCGCTGGAATCACCGACGCGCGAAGAATCCGGGACAGTACGGCGAGATTCGCTACGACTTGATGAGCACCGCGTCGACCATCGACAAAGCCAAGGCCGATCGCCGCTATCGCGAGACGGTGAAGCGGCTCATGGCTCGTGGTTTCACGGTCAACGGCGACACGACCACCTGGCGTATCTACGTGATCGAACTCGACAACAGCCATCGACCCGGCTGCCCCGGTTACTTCTACGTGGGCCAGACCACCAAGCCGGTCGTCGAGCGGATCGAACAGCACCGCCACGGTGTACGCCGCGGTTCGGGCATCTTGTATTCCCGTGAGGCCCACCGCTACTTCCGGGCCTGGCGACCCGACATCGGACCCAAGGGCCCCTTCTTTTCGGAAGAGGCCGCCTTGCAGGCCGAATCGCTCACCCGGGTCATGCTCGAGAACCGTGGCTACACCGTCACCGGGGGTTCCGAGCGCTACGAATGGGCCCAGGGCCGGCGCCAACTGGCTCGCCCCCGACCCCCGCGTCCACCACGAACCCCCAGTTGAGAGGGTCATTTGCGTTAATTCGTTTGCGGAGTCGGGCCCGACCTGGTTTCCTAGGAACCGCTTATGACGACGTTGACCCACTCCGCTTCGATGCATGCCGGCTCAGCCGGTCATTCGTCGTCGTCCTCGTGGCAGTCGAACTTCATGTCGGCCATGTTCGCGAATAACGCCGTCACGGCCGCCGTGGGATGTGCACCCAAGTACTTCACCACGAAGCGTCCGCCCCAGCGGCTCGGGGAGTCACTCACGTAGATCGAAAGATCACACTGAGAAGGCACCGAGGCCGCTGGGATCCGAATCCCAGCGGCCCTTTTGTTTTTCCGGCCACGAACGCACACCAACCAGGAGATCACCATGACAACCATCGAGATCAACGACATCGACGAGATCACCGCCAGCGCAGCGGCTCCGGTCGCGCGTTGCGGCGACGGACACGGCACCCTCACGCCGCTGTTCTTCTCCGACGACCTGGTGGACATCGCACGCGCCAAGGCCATCTGTTCACGATGTGCGCTGAGCGCCTCGTGTCTGCAAGGTGCACTCGATCGTGCCGAGCCGTGGGGCGTGTGGGGCGGTGAGCTTCTCGAGAACGGCGTGATCGTCGTGAACAAGCGGCCACGCGGACGACCCGCCGTGTTGCCGCGGCCCACGCTCGTGATCGACGAAGACCGCACCATTCGTTCCATCGCCAACCTCGACGACAAGACCGAGTACGAGGTCGTCATCAGGGTCGCCTGATCCAGTTCGCCCATTCAGGTTCACATAGTTCTCGATCGCGGGTGACGCTCAGACGAGCCCGTGATTGCCGGGAGCATCCGGTCGGGGCCCGTGTCTCTCCTCCCCCCAGGAGACGCGGGTCACGACCGGACCTCCTCCATCGAAACTCCGCCGCGAGACATCTCTCCCTAACCTGATCGTGTGACTTCGCCGTCCTCGCGAACGAATCTGCGCCGCGTCCTCACGATCGTTGCCGCTGGTGCGGTGGTTCTCTTCGTCGCGGTCACTCTCATCGCACGCGGCAATGACGACGACGTCGACTCGGTGGTGCTCGACCAGCCGGGGGTCTACCAAGAGCCCGGTATCGCGGTGAACGAAGATCTGGCCGGCAGTCGGTTGAGCCAAGCCGTTCTCGAAATGGCCGACGGCACCGCAGTCACGGTCGACGATCTGTTGTCGCGCGGCCGACCGGTGCTCATCAACCTCTGGTACTCCACGTGTCAGCCGTGCAAGCGCGAGATGCCAGCACTGCAGGCGGCCTTCGCCGAATTCGGCGATCGCATCGACTTCATTGGCATCAACCCGCAGGATTCCGCGTCCACCATGACGTCGTTCGCCGACGAGGTCGGTGTCGAGTACGAGTTGTTCCGCGATCCGAACGGCTCGTTCACGGTGGCCAACGGGATCGCCACCTACCCCACCACACTTCTGGTCTCGCGCGACGGCCTCGTGATCGATCAGATCGCCGGCGAGCTGTCCGACGACGAGATTCGCGACGCCGTCTCGATCCTTCTCGGCTGACGGGCTGACAAGATGGTGGCCATGAGCCTGCTCGCATCGTCTGCCGATCGGCTCTGGCTGAGCTTCGGCAGCGGGCTGCTCGCTGCGGTCAACCCGTGCGGGTTCGTTCTGCTCCCCACGTATCTCACGTACTACCTCGGCATCAACGGTCGATCGGCCGAGCAACGTGATGGTGCGGTGGGTCGCGCACTCGTGGTGAGTCTGTCGTTGTCGGCCGGGTTCATGAGCGTGTTCCTGGTGGTGGGTTCCATCAGTCGTCTGTTCACCGACTGGATCAACCAGAACGCGAAGTATGTGTCTCTCGTGATCGGCTTGGCGATGGTGGGACTCGGTATCGCCATGTTGTTCGGCTATCGACTCCCGCTCACCACACCCAAACTCGACGTGGGCGGTCGGGCCAAGGACCGCACGGTGTTCTCGATGTTCCTGTTCGGCATCGCCTATGCCGTGGCGTCGATCGGCTGCACCATCGGGCCGTTCTCGGCCACCGTGCTCGGAACCATCGATACCGAAGGATTCGCCACCGGGCTGGTTGCCATCGCGTTGTACGGATCGGCCATGTCGTTGCTCGTCACCGCGCTCACCGTCTCACTCGCGGTCGCCCAAGGCGGGCTGCTCAAGTTCCTGCGCACCGGCATGAAGTACGTCGAGTTGGCCTCGGCCGTGGTGATGATCGTGTCGGGCCTGTACCTCGCGTGGTACTGGTACAACGACATTCGCGAGCGTTACGACGACCAACTCACCGGCAACGTCCTCGATTGGCAAGAACGCATCCAGCAGTGGATCGACGACAACCGGGCTCTCCTCGCGGTGGTGTTCGGTACGGTGGTGCTGGCGGCCGCAGTGGTGGCAGTGCAACAGCGGCGACGTCAGAGCGTCGAAGCCTGACATGTCGGCCTTTCGCGAACTTCTCGATCATCCCGAGGTGGAAGAGGTGTGTGTTCTGCGCGGACACGAACGCGATCATCGCTTGGGCTTCATGGCGTACCACGGTGGTGGATTGGAAGAAATGACCGAGGTGATCGCTCAGGCGGCCGCCGAGCGAGCCGGGGTGAGCTATTACGGCGTGCATCAACCCACCGGCATGGAGCGACACATTCCGTCGATCGAGGTCTCGCCCGAGCATTCCGATCAACTGCGTTCGTTCGTCGATCACGTGCACTGTGTGATCACCATTCACGGCTTCGGCCGTTGGGGTTTCTTCTCGTCACTGTTGGTGGGTGGTCGCCATCGCGACTTGGCCGAACACGTTGGTCAACATCTTCGCGATCATTTGCCGGCGTACGACATCGTCACCGACATCGATCGCATCCCGAAAGATCTCCGCGGCATGCATCCGCGTAACCCGGTCAACTTGCCACCTCACGCCGGTGTGCAGATCGAATTGCCACCACGTGTGCGCGGTTCGAGTCCGCTGTGGTGGGACTGGGAAGGCCCCGGCCTCACTCCTCACACCGAATCGTTGGTGTCGGCCCTGGCGCTGGCCGCCTCCACCTGGAGCCCGTGACCGTCACGGTGCGAGGCGGGTGATGGAGCCGTCGCGTGAATACACGAAGCGGTCGTGCAACCGACTCGGCCGTCCCTGCCAGAACTCCCACACCTCGGGCACCAAACGCCAGCCGCCCCAGAACTCGGGCCGCGGCACAACACCCGCAAAGCGCGCCGCGATCTCACTCACGCGTCGCTCCAACTCGGCTCGATCGCCGATCGGCTCACTCTGCGGCGACGCCCACGCACCGATCTGGCTCTCACGCGGTCGCGACGCGAAGTACTCGTCGCTCTCTACATTCAACAGCCGCTCCACTCGCCCACGCACGCGCACCTGACGGTGCAAGGCCAACCACGGAAACACCACACTCGCCGCGCTCACGCCATCGAGTTCGCGACCCTTGGCACTCGTGTAATTGCCGAAGAACGTGATGCCCCGCTCGTCCACCCCACGAGCCAGTACCACACGCGAATCGGGAACTCCATCGGTTCCGATCGTGCTCAGCACCATCGCATTCGGTTCGGGCAGATCGGCCTCGACGGCCGCGTCGTACCATCGGTGCCATTGCTGCACCGGCGATGCGTCGAGATCGGACCGTTCGAGTCCGGCCGTCTCGTACTGCACTCGTCGCTCGCGCACATGGTCGTCGCGGCGTGCGTTCATGTCAGGGGACGATGCGCTCGAGGCCGCGCATGTACGGACGCAACGCGGGCGGAATGACCACGCTGCCATCGGCCTGACGATGGTTCTCGACGATGGCCGCCCAAACGCGCGGCACGGCCAGAGCCGAACCATTGAGGGTGTTGGCGAACTCGGTGCCCTTCTGACCGGTACGACGGAAGCGAATGTCGGCGCGGCGCGCCTGGTAGTCGCTGAACCAACTCACCGACGAC
>Ga0194118_10002290_pt1 | contig 24643 bp, 28 predicted proteins | sample TA2MahsurfametaG_2_FD_148662 | JGI IMG/M metagenome (GOLD analysis project Ga0194118, IMG submission 148662) | Freshwater microbial communities from Lake Tanganyika, Tanzania - TA2015013 Mahale N5 surface | ecosystem: Environmental > Aquatic > Freshwater > Lake | place: Tanzania: Lake...
GCCACCTACTCCTACTCCTACTCCTACTCCTACTCCTACTCCGGAACCAACACCATCTCCTTCACCCATACCGGAACCAACACCGTCTCCGTCTCCGGAACCGACTCCTACACCGACTCCGGAACCAACACCATCTCCGGAACCAACACCATCTCCGGAACCCACACCGGAACCGGAAACGGTTACACCAGAAGTGACCGCCCCGCCGGCCGGAGCACCAGAACTCCCCAATAACGGGCTCAGCTCAGGAGGCGAGCCGATGCCGACTTACCGCTACGAAACGCCGGTGTACGCGCTGCTACCAGCACTGGGTCGCGACATTAATGTCTTCAACCTGAGCACCTTCCACGACAGGCGAGGTAATCAGGGAGCCCTTGGGGTGGCCACAGAGCAGCAGGTATGGAGCCGGGTAACGGTGTCCGGTTGGAATCAGAACTGGAGCGGCAGCAGTCAACCGCAATTCAACGGAACTCTTACCGCGGTGAACCTTGGGGTTGATCTCGGCATTAAGCCCACGGGCTCCGGCGGTAGTCGCCGTTGGGGGGCGATGTTCAACTTCGGCAACGCAGCCGGATCGGTGCAGGGATTTACTTACGCCACCGACGGCAAGCGCTCGGGGTCCACCCAGATGCAGTCCTATGGCATCAGTGTCTACGGAACCCTGGTGGATCCCAGCGGCTGGTATGTGGACGCGGTGGCTGGCATGAACCTCTACGACGTAGCCACCCAATCGCTGGACGCCATCAACAAGAGCACCGATGGCTGGGGCTGGACCCTCTCGCTGGAAACCGGCTACCCAATCCGGCTGGGGGACAACTGGCAACTCCAGCCCCAACTACAGCTGATCGGCACCGGTAGTGCCATCAACGGCTTCAACGATGGCATCGCCACAATGACGTTCAACAGTCCGTGGGCAGCGATACTGCGATCGGGTGTACGTCTTGCCTACGAGGGGCGTGCCCTGCAACCGTTCCTGCGCGCCAACTTCTGGACCACCTTTGCTGGTCGCGATGGCGTGAGATTTGATAACAGCGTCAGCCTCAACACCAATTACGGGAACACCACTATTCAGCTCGGCGGCGGTGTGGTCTGGCGCTTGAGCCAACGATTCGGTATCGAAACGTCGATCGACTACCTCACCCAGTCGCAGGATCAAGCCCTGGATGGCTTAGCCGGCAATCTGCAGCTGCGCTTGCGCCTCTGAGCTGCGGGGCCAGTTGGCCAGAGCCTGCTGCCACACCCAGGACGCCACCTCCTGGCTGCCCTGCTCGCCCAACACCGCTCCATAACCGCTCATCTGGCCTCTCCCCTCCGCCGCGATCACGGCAATCGCCTGTTCAGAGGCCAGACCCTGGCGCTCCAGGGCAGCCAACTTCAGGGTTTTGCCGCGGCGAATGATGTTGCCACCATTCACATGGCATCCCGCGCAGTGCTGCTGGAAGAGCAGCTCACCATCAGCGTTAACGCTCAACGGCCCCAGCAGCAACACGGCCAGCAGCAGCACCAGAGCGCGGCGCCAAACAAGCACGAGCTGCGCGAGGCCAACGCTCAACCAACATTCCACCGATCCGGGCCCCAGAAAGAGTCCAGTCTGCCGATTGCCTGGCACGCTGAAATAGGAGGGCTCAACGCCGCAGGCATGCTCACCTTTCTGCACAGCGCCGACTGGCAGATCGGCAAGCCCTACGCGCGTGTGCAGGATGCCGATAAGCGGGCTCGACTGCGGCAGGCACGGATCGAAGCGATCGGCCGCATCGGTGGCCAGGTGGCTGCTACCCAGGCGCGCTTCCTGCTGGTGGCCGGTGATCTGTTCGACTCACCCACCCCGAGCAGCAGTGATGTCACCGCGGTGTGTCAGGCCATCGGCAAGCTCAGCATCCCGGTGTTGGTGATCCCCGGCAACCACGACCATGGCGCCCCGGGCAGCGTTTGGCACACGCCCTTCTTTCAGCAAGAGCAGCAGCGCCGCGCCCCCAACCTGCAGGTGCTGCTGGAGCGCCAGCCGTTGGAGCTCGACGAGGCACTGGTGCTGCCCTGCCCGCTGCTGCGGCGCAGCGACAGTGAGGATCCCACCAGCTGGGTGCTGCAGCTCTCCTGGGGCGATTGGCCGCCGCGGAAACCAAGAATCCTGCTGGCCCACGGCTCGGTGCATGGGTTTGCCGCCACCGATCTCGATGCCGATGACGACAACCCCAGCAGCGCCAACAACCTGCTGCAACTCAACGAGGCGCTGCTGCGTGAGATCGACTACGTCGCCCTCGGCGACTGGCATGGCCTGAAAAGCATCCATCCCAAGATCTGGTATTCCGGCACGCCGGAGCCGGATCGCTTTCCCCGCAGCAACGACTACCAGGGCGGCCAGGTGTTAGCCGTCACCGTGCAGCGTGGCGCAAGCCCCCACGTGGAGCCTCTCCCCACCGCCGCCCTCGACTGGCAGCAGCGGCGGGTGGAGCTGCGCAGCGCCGCCGACCTTGATCGCCTGGAAAGCCAGCTTGAGCCCTTGCTTCATGGCGAGCCGGGACAGCAATTGCTGCTGCTGGAGCAGAGCGGCAGCCTCAGCCTGGGCGCCCATCAGCGCTACCAACAGCTGCTGGAGCGCCTCGAGGCCCAGCTGCTGCGGCTCAAACAACGGGGCGCGATCGAGCAGCGCCCCGATACCGATGAACTGGCCCAGCTGATCGGCCGGGCCGATGCCCCACTGCTGGCCCGGGTGGCCTCCGAGCTACAAGCCGAACTCAACACGGCCACCGAGGAGCGCAGCCTGCTGGAGCGAGCCCTGGCCGAGCTGCACAGCTGCCTCGGGGACACACCATGCGCCTGATCGCCTGCCGGCTGCGCAACATTCGCCGGCATCAGGACCTGCAGATGGCATTCGGTCGCCGCCTCACCCTGATCACCGGGGCCAACGAAACCGGCAAAAGCACCCTGGTGGAAGCGCTGCACAAGGGCTTGTTTCTGCGGGCCACGGCCACCGGCCGGGGGGTGGAGGAGCTGCGCTCACGACTGCACGCCGGCCTGCCAGAGCTGGAGATTCAATTTGAAACGGCCGACGCAAGCTGGCGGCTGCGCAAGCGCTTTGCTGGCTCCAGTGGCACCTGCCAGCTCAGCAACGGCCAGGGAGTGGCGCTCAGCGGTGCTGCGGCCGAAGAGCAGCTGGCGGCCCTCCTGGGCTTTGAAGCACCGGTGGAGGGGCGCCGGATTGCCCAGCTACCGGAGCGATGGGCCCACCTTTGGGTGCGGCAGGGGGATGCGGGCCTTAACCCCATCGGCGGCAACCAGGAGAGCTACGACCACAACCGGCTGATCGAACAACTGCAGCAATCCGGCGGCAGCCCCGACGCGCTGGAATCCGGCCTCGATCGCCGGGTGCTGGACACACTCCAGACGCAGCTGGGGGAGCTCTACACAGCCACCGGCCGGATCAAGGCCGGTGGCCCCCTGGCGGAGGCGGTGCAGCGCTCGGCCAAGGCAGCCGAGGCACTCAGCCAGGCGCAACAGCAGCTGGCGGATCTGGAGGCCGCCATGGAGCAATGGCAGCGAATCAGCGAACGCCTGGAGACAATCGAGGGCCAACAGCTACCGCTGTTGCAGAGGGAACTGGCCCTGAGCCAACAAATCCGGCTGCTGGAGGCGCAGCTCGAGCCTCTGCAGCTGCAGGCCCGCGAACAACGGCAGCTGCAGGAGCAACAGCAGCGCGACAGCCTCGAGCAGCAGCGCGAGCAAGGCCAGCTGGAGGTGCTGCTCACCCAACAACAGCAACAACTGAACGAGCGGCAGCAGCGCCAACAGCAACTGAGCACCAGCCAGCAGCAGCTGCAGAGCACCAACCGAGAGCTGGACACCCTGCAACAACAGCTCGATCTGCAGCAGCTGAGCGCTGAACTGGATCAGTTACGCCAACACGAGCGTGAGCTCGAGCGTTTGCAGAGCGAAGCCGCCGCGATCAAGCAACAGCTTGCGGCCCTGCCGGAGATCACTTCCGAGCAGGTGAAGCAGCTGCGGCAAGCGGAGCAGCTGCTGGCGCAGGCTTCAGCCCGCTGCGAAGCGATGGCCGCCAGCCTGGAGGTGCTGAGCAGCGATCAGAGCATCCAGCTCAACGGCGCACCGATCGCAGCGGGAGAGCGGCGGTTGATCCAGGCGGCCACACAGCTGCAGATCGGTGCGGGCGTTGTGCTGCAACTCAACCCGGGTGGAGGCGATGCCCTCCCCCAGGCGCTGGAGCGGCGCAGCCAGGGCCAGCGGGAACTGGAGCGGCTGCAACAGCAGCTGCAACTCGACAGCAGCGAAGCCGCCGAAACGATCGAACGGCAACGCCAGGCGCTCAGCGCCGAACTCGAGAACCTGCGCAAGGCCGCCCGCGCCATTCCCTGGTCGGGCCTGCAGCAGCGGCTGGCCGAACTCGAACCGCGGCGGCAACAACTCCAGGAGGCGCTGGCAGCCGCCGGCGCTCAACCGGAAAGCGAACGCAGCGGATTGGAGGCTCGCCAGCAGGAGTTGCGGCGCAGCAGCACCGAGCTCACGCGCCAACAGGAGCAGCTCAACCGCGCCCTGCAGCAGCTGGAGCAAGCCCTGCAGCAGAACCAGGGCCAGGTGGAGGCCGGCCGCATGCGCCTGGCACAACGCGAAGGATCGCTGCAGGTGATCGCCCAGCGGCTGCAGAGCCTGGGCGATCAGCAGGGCGATGGCGAGGTGCTGCAGCAGCAACAGGCGCAGCTGACCGAACTCCTGCACGAACGCCAGCGCCTTCAGGGGGAACGGCGCAGCGAGGTGGCCTTGGAAATCGAAGCCCTGGAGCAGGAGAAGGATCAGCTGCTCAGCCAGCGCGGGCAGCTGCAACAACGCTGCAGCAGCCTGGGGGCGATCAATCCCACGGCCGAACTGGAACAACGCCAGGCGGCCTGGGAGGAGGCCGAAGCAGAGCGACGCAACCTGGATCAGCGCGCCAGGGCGCTGCAACTGCTTCAGGAGCGTTTTGATGCGGTGCGCAGCGACCTGGCATCCCGCTACAGCGAACCACTCCGCCAGGCGATTCAGCCCTACCTGGCGGATGCCCAACAGCAGCCACTGGTGGACTTCGATCCGCAGCGGGGATTCCACGATCTGCAGCTCAATCAGTCGGGGGAAGCCTTCGCCTTTGAACGCCTCAGTGGTGGCATGCGGGAACAGCTAGCCGCGGCCGTGCGCCTGGCGATGGCCGAGGTGCTCAAACCCGCCTATGGCGATGTGCTCCCCCTGGTGTTTGATGACGCCTTCACCAACAGCGACCGCGAGCGACTGGCGGGTCTCAAACGAATGCTGCAGCGGGGCTTGGATCAGGGTATCCAGATCATTGTGTTGAGCTGCCACCCAGAGGATTACAGCGATCTGATCGAACCAGATACAAAAAATCCCCCCGCCAAGGGCGAGGGGATCGATGCTGTGCGCGTGAGCCTCAGCGAACGCTGATCACTCCTCGTCTTCGTCGCTACCGCCAACGGGGATCAGGCGAATCTGCTTACGACCGAGCTTGATCTCAAATTCGTCGCCAGGCTGCAGATCGAGCATGGCGGTGTAAGCCTTACCGATCAGCAGGTTGCCGTTGCCCTGCACGGTGGCCACATAGCTCAGCTTGCGGCCGCCTTTGCCCACCTTGCTGGTGCCGCCCAGCTCAACGCCCTTGGCTTCGAGCAGCGCTTCGTAGAATGCGGTGAAGTTCAGACGATCACCACCGTCCTTCTTGGTGGAGATGTAGCCGCAAGCGCGGACAATCTCAGATTTGCTCACGTCGCCAAGTTCTTTGACCTTGGCCAGCAGTTCGGATCCAGTGAGCATTGCCTGTGCGGGTTCGGTTTAGAAGACAACAAGAACTTACAGCATCAACGACAATCTGACAGCACGCACCAGCTTTATCGATGACACATCGGATCCGGAGCCTTGAGCAAAGGGATCACGATGCGCTGGTGCAGATCTATCGCCAAGCGGTGCTCACATCCACCACAGCGTTCTATTCAGCGGCGCAGCAATCCGCCTGGGCCAGCCAGTGTGATGCGATCCGCCCAGCCCTGGAGCAGGGCCGCGGCCTGGTGAGCTGCAGCAGCGATGGCCAGGTGGTGGCGTTCTGTCTGCGGGATCCCAGCGATCGGATCGCCCTGCTCTACAGCGATCCCAGGGGACAACGGCGCGGCCACGGCCGGGCCGTGCTGGAGGCCTGCACCACCGAAGCAGCAGCCGAGGGTGAAACCGTGTTGCGCACCGAAGCGAGTTTGATCTCGCGGCCGCTGTTCGAATCCCTGGGCTGGCGGGTGAGCTGGCGCGAGGAGCTGCTGATTGCCGGCGTGCACTTTCAGCGCTTTCGGATGCACCAACAGCTCCGGCAGTAATACTGCAGCGATGGCTGAAGCTCAACTGCAGCAGTTTCTGGAGAAAGTGCGCCAGCTCAATGCCTTCGTGGCCTTGAGCGAAGCCCAACCAGCGCTGCGGGAAGCGCTCCGGGCCTGCAGCCAGCACCATGACGTGGTGGCGCTCGCAGCTGAGCACGGCTTCGAGATTAGTCGGCGCTGGGGCGACAGCAGCACAGAACCGCTCCAAAGCCAACCCGTTCCCGCCGACCAGCTCAATCTGTTCAGCAGCAGCTGCCCAGCGGCCGGGCAGGAGCGCGTGGACCTGATCGCCAGCGGTGCGCACTGGCGCCTGGAGCGCATTCATTCCTGCCTGGCCAGCAGCCCAGCAGGGTTCTGGTACGACCAAACCGAGACGGAATGGGTGTTGGTGCTGCGGGGGAGCGCCACGCTGCAGTTTGAGGATGAGGCCAAACCGCGTGATCTCTGCGTGGGCGACACCTTGGTGATCGCGCCCCACCGCCGCCATCGCCTGCTTACAACCGATCCGGATCCTGGAACGCTGTGGCTGGCTCTCTTCTGGAGGGCAGACGCTTGAAGTGCGATTGCCGCACCATCCAGTAGGCCGCCGCCAACGACACCACCGCAACACCCAGGCCGATCAGATCGGCCGGATTCTTCTGCACCCCCGGTGGCATCACGATCACCTTGCGGGCCACCGCCGTGAGCGCTGTGACCAGCACCAGCTCAATCTGCACAGCATGCTCACGCGTGTAGGCGGTGAGGTTCTGCAACACCTCCAGGGCAATCAAGATCACCAACACCTGATCCAGCAACCGAATCAAGCCTTCACCGGTCCAGTTCATCTGCAGATCGAGCAGATCCATACCCAACACGATCAACAGCTGCAGGGTGGCGACCACCAACACAGCGGTGAGCACCACGGAGAGCACCTTGGCGAGGCTGCGTTCGAACGCGGTTATGGCTCTTAAGAAGGTGCGGTCATCCAGGAGCTGCATCGAACCGTTGCCTCAATAGGTGAACGGGCGGTATTGGGGGCGAGCCGGCGTATCACCCGGAGGATTCACGATCTCGGTGTCGCAGGTGATGCTGCCGTCGGCGGCGGTGACGCAGTTTTTGGGTTCCACCTTGGTGGCGGGGCCCACATTGCTGCCGGGTCCCCAGAGGAAGCTTTCCGCCTGGGCCATGGCTGGCATCGGCAGCGCGGCAGCAAGCAGAACAGCGAACAAACGAGGCAGCGTCATGGCGGCGGCGGAGCGTGCCCCCACTTTGACGTGTTCCGACAGGGGCGTCAGGCGTCGCCGCTGTCGAGACGGATCTCCCGGAGCAGCAGATCGAGCTGACCGAGCGAATCTTCCAGCGCCTGGGGGGAGTGCGCGTTATCCACCAGCCCCTGATCCTCCCCATGCCAGAGAGACTCGATCTCACACAAACGCTGGGCCAGGCCACTGAGCCCGTCGCGGCTGTGGGTGCGGGCGAGTTCCTCCAGCAGCACGGGCATGCGGATCGAACTGGCCCGAAGCGCCCGGCGCAGGTCGGATTGGGTGCGGCCGGCATGGCGCAGCCAGTCTTTCAGAAACGACTGGAGATCATCCAGCTGATCGGCAGTGAGGCTGGCCATCAACGCCCCAGGGGAATCCAGCGATCCAGTTTGCGCTGCGCCCGCAGGCGAATGGCGTCGGTCATGTGGGTGGAGCAGAGGCCGAGCAGGGCGGTGAGCGCCACGAGATCGTCGCTGAAGCCAGCGGCTGGAATGAAATCGGGGATCAGATCGAGCGGAATCAGCAGATAGGTGAGCGCCGCCACCATCGTGAGACGCACCTGCGGTGGGGTGGCGGGATCGAGCAGCAGCTCCAGACACTCCAGGGCCGGACGGGCCAGGGTGCGGCCAGCACGACGCAGCAGACGCCGCAGCGCACCTTCATCAACCTCGGTGCTGCCCAGCACCTGTGCATCCACCGTGGAGGAATCAGCAGCCATGGATGCAACAGCTCCCTCGCTCAATTCCACCACGATGGGGCACTCAGCCCACTTCCACCAACCCAGCCTGGATGCCGGCCTTACGCAGCTTGCGCAGGGCCCGCTGCACCACCTGGCGGCAATATTCGCGGCTGCAGCCCAGCAAACGCGCCACCTCCGCCAGGGTGCGCCATTCATGGCTGCCGTCGAGGCCGAAGCGCAGCATCACCACCGTGCGCTCCTTGGGGGTGAGGTTGGATTGATCCAGCAGCGTCCACACCGCTGCATTGCGCTCGGCCAGTTCACAACGCTCCATGGGCGGCAACTCATCACTGGGCAGCACATCCACCAGCTCGGTGGGGTCTGATTTCGACTTCACCACCCCCTGCAGGCTCACGGTGACGCTGCGCAACTCACAGCCAAGCAGGTCTTCCACCTCCTCCAGCGGCAGCGCCATCGCCGCGGCCAGTTGCTGGGCCGTGGGCGCCATGCCGTGGCTCTGCAGCAAGCGCGCCTTGGCCGAGCGCAAGCGGGTGAGCTTTTCATTCACATTCACCGGCAGGCGAATCGTGCGGCTCTGGGTGGAGAGGGCGCGGTTCAAACCCTGGCGGATCCACCAATAGGCATAGGTGCTGAAGCGGTGGCCGCGGGTGGGGTCGTATTTCTCCACGGCCCGAGTGAGCCCCAGGGTGCCTTCCTGAATCAGATCGAGCAGATCAAGGCCCTTGCCCTGATAGCGCTTGGCCAGATTCACCACGAGGCGAAGGTTGGCGGTGATCATCTGATCCTTGGCCCGTTCACCCACGCGCATGGTGCGCTTTTCAAGGTCGTTGTAGGCGCAGGCTTCACCCACACCACCAGCTGTGGTGCAGCGCTCATGCAACGCCACCATCGCTTGTACCTTTCGGCCCAGCATTAATTCCTGCTCCGGTGTAAGCAGCTGATGGCGGCCGATTTCACCCAGAAAAGCACTCAGCGAACTGGCCATGCATGAACGGTTTCACTGAATTGAACCTAGAAGCTTTTCCGCTCAACGAGGAAAGCAACCAAAAGGCTTCCAGGTTTAAAGATTGCTTCGCATCTGCAGATTCACTTCCAATACCGAAGATAGCGATAGAAAGCTAAAATTTGTTGGTGGATCCGCCGTGTTGCTCAGCCGCCCACACCACACTTCAAGCCTGGCGTTTCGCTACGGTCGGGCCTCCGTGCGCCCCTCACCGGCCATGCCAGCCTTCGCGGCCCTGCTTTCCGACCTCTCCGATGCTGTGCTGCCCCGCGCCGGCGTGGCCTATGTGCACTATCTGAGCTTCATGCTCTGCTTCGGAGCACTGGTGTTAGAGCGGCGGCTGATCAAAGCCAATCCCAACCGACAAGACGCCACCTTGATGGTGATCACCGATGTGGTGTACGGCATGGCAGCGCTGGCGCTGCTGGTGAGCGGCATCCTGCGGGTGATGTATTTCGGCCAAGGCGGCAGTTTTTACACCGAAAATCCACTCTTCTGGTGGAAGGTGGGCCTCTATCTGGCTGTTGGTGGTTTGTCGCTCTATCCCACCGTCACCTACATCCTCTGGGCGATCCCGCTGCGCAAGGGCGAACTGCCCCAGGTGAGCGAAGCCCTCGCCAAGCGCCTGGCCTGGATCCTCAACATTGAGTTGGTGGGCTTTGCCCTGATTCCGTTGCTGGCCACCCTGATGGCCCGCGGCGTGGGCCTGCCCGGAACCCTCGGCGCCTGACCCGGCGGTCGCCGCGCTGCCACCCGTGGAGCTGCCACCACCCCTCACCGCCCCCTGCGCCATCGCCGCGGAGATCCGCCCCTGGCTGGCACCCCCGGCGCCCCCGGCAGAACAGCCGCCAGCGGCGGCCAGCGGCAGCGACTACCGCCATCGGTTGCGCCCCACTCCCGCGGGCTGGCCAACGCGGCGCCAGTGGTGCGTGTGGGTGGAGCCGATCCAGGCCAGCGGCCCGGCGGCATTGTGGGAGCAGCGCTGGCATCAAGCTGTGCTCAAGGCCCTGCACACCTGGCAGGAGCTCTTACCGATCACCCTGGTGACGCAACCGGATCAGGCCCAGGTGCTGGTGCAGCGGCGGCGACCACCGCTTCAGAACCAACGGGCCAGCCATGGCCGCGCCCTGCTCGAGCTGCTGGAGGTGAAACGCAGCGATCACTGGCAGCTTGAGCCGAGGGTGACGGTGCTGATCAGCCCCGGACAGGCGCAGCCAGCCATCCAGGCCACAGCACTGCATGAACTGGGCCATGCCTTCGGCCTCTGGGGGCACAGCGATCAAGCCGGCGATGTGATGGCGGCAACACCCGGTGCTAAGCCGCTGCTGCTACTCAGTGCCCGTGACCGGCTCACCCTGCAGTGGTTGCAGCAGCAACCGGGCCTGCAGCCAGCCCCGGCGCCATGAGCCAACCGAAGCGCACGATCTCCGACCTCTTCCTGCGCCGGCCGGTGCTGAGCCTGGTGCTGAGCGTGCTGCTGCTGCTGCTCGGTGGCCTCAGCCTGGTGCAGCTGCAGGTGGAAAACCTGCCGCCGATTGCGCCGGGTCGGGTGAGTGTGCGCAGCACCTATCCGGGCGGTAGCCCCGAGGTGGTGGAACAGGGGGTCACAGCCCTGCTGGAGCGCCAACTCAATGGCCTTGAGCGGCTCGACACGATTCGTTCCACCAGCAGCGCCAACGGCAGCAACCTCAGCCTCAGCTTCAGCGGCGGCGCCCCTGAGCTCAACCAGGTGAATGCACAAAACGAGGTGAGCCAGGTGTTGCGGCAGCTGCCGGCCCAGGTGGCACGGCTGGGGGTGCAGGTGCGCCGCAGCTCCGACGATCTGCTGATGGTGCTCAGTTTCAGCGCCGAAAACGGCCGCTACAGCGACGTGTTCCTGAGCGGCTGGGTGAATCAGGTGGTGAAGGAGCGGCTGCAGCGGGTGGAGGGTGTGGGCAACGTGAACCTGTTCGGGGGCAGCCCGCTGGCCTTCCGGCTCTGGCTCAACCCGGCCGCCCTGCTGGAGCGTCAGCTCACGATCAACGACGTGCGCACCGCCCTGGAAGCGCAGAACGTGCTGGCGGCGCTGGGGCAGCTCGGCGACGAACCGGTGCCCGCCGGGCAAGCCACAGCGCTGCCGTTGCAGATGGAAGGGCGCCTGCGCAGCCCCGAAGAGCTGGAGCAACTGGTGGTGGGTCGCGGACCGGATGGAGGCGTGGTGCTGCTGCGGGATATCGGCCGGGTGAGCCTGGGCAGTGAGGATTACGCCAGCATCGCCACCAACCTCAAGGGCGACACCACCGTGGCGCTGGGGGTGTATCAGCGAGACGGCAGCAATGCCCTGCGGGTGAGCGAGGCGGTGGAGCAGGCCCTTGCGGAGTTGAAGCCGAGCTTCCCGCCCGGCATCGATCTGCAGCTGATCGTGAATGAAGCCGACACGGTGCGCGACAGCATCGGCGAGGCGGCCGGCAGCCTGCGGGATGCCGTGCTGCTCGTGTTTGTCACCCTGCTGCTGGGCTTGGGCAACAGCCGCCTGGCCCTGATCAGCGCCCTGGCCGTGCCGGTGTCGCTGCTGGGCTCCCTCAGCCTGATCCTGCTGAGCGGCACCTCGATCAACACCCTCAGCCTGTTCGGCATGGTGCTCGCCTCGGGCCTGGTGGTGGACGACGCCATCGTGGTGAGCGAAGACATCGGCCGGCGGCTGGAGCAGGGCCAGGCGCCGTTGGCTGCAGCCCGCGGCGCCATGGCCGAGCTGGGCGGCGCGGTGGTGGCCACCTCCCTGGTGCTGGTGGTGGTGTTCCTGCCGGTGCTGGGGATGCAGGGAAGCGTGGGACGGCTCTATGCCCCGATCGCCATCAGCATCGGCTCGGCGATCTTGATCTCCACCTTCAACGCCATCAGCTTCACGCCGGTGGCCGCCAGCCGCATCCTCCACGCCGAGCAGCGGGAAGCGGGCTGGCTGCTGCGCTGGATCGATCCGCCGCGGCGCTGGCTGGAATCGCTTGAGGGACCCTACGGCCGCTGGCTGGGGCGCAGCCTCCAACAGCGGGGACGAGTGCTGATCGCCCTGGCCGTGGGCCTGCTGATCACAGCGGCAGGTTTGAGCCTGCGGCCGAGCGCCTTCATCCCCCAGGAGGACAACGGCCAGCTGCGGGGCGTGGTGGTGCTGCCGGAAGGCTCCTCGCTGCAACGCACCCAGGCGGTGCTGGAGCAGGTGCAGAGCACCCTGGCGGTCGATCCAGCGCTCAACAGCGCCAATCTCTATGCGGGCCGTTCCTTCGGAGACAGCGGGCCCAACAAAGGCCTCGTGTTCGTGCGGCTCAAGCCGATCGGCGAGCGCGGGGCCGGCAACCCCTCCACCGCGGCGGTGGCTGAGCGGCTGAACCGCAAGCTCGCCCAACGCATCAACAACGCGGTGGTGTCGCTCAGCGAGGCACCAACGGTGCGGGGGTTCAGCAGTGAGGGCGGCCTGGAGCTGGAGCTGCTCGACACCAGCAACGGCCAGCTGAGCCTCCAGCAGTTCAGCCAGCAGGCGAAACGCTTCATCCAGGCCGCCAATGCCAGCGGCTCCTTCAGCCGCGTGTCCACCCGCTTCAACGCCGATGCACCGCTGCTGCGCTTGGAACCCGATCGGCTGCAGCTGGCCTCCCTGGGGGTGGATCTCGATGGGCTGGTGAGCACGCTCCAGGCCAGCTTCGGCAGCAGCTATGTGAACGACAGCTTCGAAGGGGGGCAGGTGCGCCGGGTGATCGTGCAGCTCGACGGGCGGGGCCGGCGGGATGTGAATGACCTCTTGGCGCTGCAGGTGCGCAACAAAAGCGGCCAGCTGATTCCCCTCGCCCAGCTGGTGCAGGTGGTGCCGGCCACAGGCCCCAGCGCGATCAACCACACCCGCCTGGTGCGCTCGATCGCGATTCAGGCGCTGCCGGCCGAGGGGGTGAGCACCGGCCAGGCGATGGCCCGGCTGGAGCAGCTGCACCAAGCCCAGGGTGTGAGCGACCTGGATCTGGAGTGGGCCGGGCTGGCCCGCGAGGAGCGCCAGGCCGGTGGCGGCAGCCTGCGCGCCTTCGTGCTGGCGGTGGTGGTGATGGGGCTGGTGCTGGGGGCCCTCTACGACAACCTGATCGACCCGCTGATCATCTTGATCACAGTGCCGCTGGCCCTTCTGGGGGCGCTGGCGGGCCTGGTGCTGCGGGGCCTGCCCCTGGATGTGTACGGCCAGATGGGCCTGCTGGTGCTGGTGGCGCTGGCGGCCAAAAACGGCATCTTGATCGTGGAATTCGCCAATCAGCGGCTGCGGGAGGGGCTACTCCTGGATCAGGCGATTCAGGACGCTGCCACCCGCCGCCTGCGGCCGATCCTGCTCACGGCCATCTCGTCACTGGCGGGCTTCCTGCCGCTGCTGCTGGCCCAGGGCGCCAGTGCCAACAGCCGCATCAGCATCGGCACCGTGGTGTTCTTCGGGCTGCTGGTGTCCACGCTGCTGAGTTTGTTTGTGGTGCCAGCGGTGTATCGCGTGGTGAAGGGCTGGGAGCTCAGCCGGGGGCGGCAGCATGGCTGAATACTGTGGTGCTGCCATGCGCTCCGGCCTGATGCTTGCCCTCGGCAGCGGCCTGCTCAGCAGCTGCAGCGCACCCGCCGCGCGCCCCCCCGCCCGGGTGCAGGCCCAGCCCCTGCAGGCCGAAGCCTTCGAGCGCAGCCTCAATACGGTGAGCAGCCTCGAAGCCACCAGCGAAGTCGAGCTGGCCTCCCAGGCCGGCGGGCGGGTGCAGCGGCTGCTGGTGCAGGCCGGCACGCCCGTGGTGGCCGGCCAGATGCTGGTGGTGCTCGATCAAACCCAGCTGCGGGCGGATGTGGCCGCCCTGCAGGCCACCGCCGAGAGCGATGCCCTGAGCTATCAGCGCTACAAGGGGCTGGTGGCGCAGGGGGCGGCGACGGCGCTGCAGCGCGATGAACTGCGCGCCAAGGCGATCGGTTCGCGCGAGGCCCTGCGCGCCAAGCAGGCGGATCTGGCCTACAAGGACGTGCGCGCCCCGATCAGCGGCGTGATCGGCGACATCAGCATCAAACCCGGGGATGTGCTGCAGGCCGGCACACCCTTCAGCCGCATCATTCGCAACGCGCAGCTCCAGGCGCGCATCGACATCCCGGCCAACCAGGCCAATGCCGTGGCGAAGGGTCAGCGGGTGCAACTGCTGGATGGGGTGAGCCCTCGCCCCCTGGCGGAGGGGCGCATCAGCCAGATCGATCCGGGGGTGAGCAGCGCCACCCAAACCCTGCTGGCCAAGGCCACGATCAACAACAGCCAAGGGCTGCTGCGCAATGGCCAGCGGCTGCGGACCCGCGTGCTGCTGGGGGCCGAACGGCAGCTGGCGGTGCCCTTCGGGGCGGTGACGCGCCGCTTCGGGCAGAGCTTTGTGTTTGTGGTGGGCACGCAGGAGCAGTTGGCGCGTGACCCTGGCAAAGCGGATCTGGGCAGCCTGCGCCGCCTGCCCAAGGGCACGCTGGTGGCCCTGCAACAGCCCGTGAAGCTCGGAGCGCTGCAGGGCGATCGGTATCCGGTGATCGCAGGGCTCACCCCCAGCGACCGGGTGATCCTCAGCGGCACCCTGGGCCTGCGCCACGGCAGCCCGATCCGGCTCAGCCGCTGAACCAGCCGCCGGTTACTCCCGGCGCGGAGCGCCACGGCGCTGGGCCAGCACCTGCTGCACCGCACGCCAGCTCACACCGTGATGGGCCAGGGCCACCTGCAGATGAAACACGATGTCGGCCGCCTCGCCGGCGATCTCAGCGGGGTTGTTGTCCTTGCAGGCCATCACGAATTCGGCACTTTCCTCGCCGATCTTCTTGAGGATGCGGTTGTCGCCCCCCTCCAGCAACTTGTTGGTGTAGCTGCCGGGCTCGGGTTGATCGCGGCGGCCCTCAATCACCCGCATCAGTTCAGTGCACACATCCGCCGGTGGCGAGGCGGCGCCAGCACCACCGCCAGTGGGGGCCGGGGTGTCGTCGTAGAAGCAGCTGCGGGCGCCGGTGTGGCAGGCCACGTCGCCGGTCTGCTCGATCGTGAGCAGCAGCACATCGGCATCGCAGTCGTAGCGAAGGCCCCGCAGGATCTGCAGATGACCGCTGGTGGCGCCCTTGTGCCAGAGCTCCTGACGCGAGCGGCTCCAGTAGTGCACCTCACCGCTGGCCAGGGTGCGCTCGATCGCCTCGCGGTTCATCCAGGCCACCATCAGCACGGCCCCATCCAGCCAGTCCTGAGCCACAGCGGGGATCAGACCGGCCTCGTTAAAACGAAGGGAGCCGATCAAAGCGGGATCCGGGAGCTGAAATGATGCGTGCAAGGGCTGCCGATCCATCTCCCCCGATCCTCCCGCAACACCGATCAACCCCCAACCAGGCCCGGGCATGAGCGCCGCCTTCACCTGCTCGAAGACCTTCAGCGGCTACCCCTGTTGCCACCGCCAGTGGCGCCACAGCGGTCACTGCCGGTTTGTGCACGGCTACAGCCGCAGCTTCACCCTCTGGTTCCAGGCGCAGGAGCTGGATCCACATGGCTTCGTGGTGGATTTCTCCAGCCTCAAGCAGCTCGAGCAGCGCCTGGCCGAGCAGTTTGATCACACCTTTCTGGTGAACGCCGACGACCCCCTGCTGGAGCAATGGCAGAGCCTGCATGCCCAGGGAGCCCTCGACCTGCGGGTGATGGACAACGTGGGTATGGAAGCCAGCGCTCAGCTGGTGTGGCAGTGGGCGAACGCACTGCTGCAACAACGCGAAGACGGCCGCAGCTGCTGCTGGAAGGTGGAAGCCCGCGAAAATGAAAAGAATGCGGCCTGCTTTGAGGCGATGCCGCCCTGGTTCAAGGCGCCGGGTTGATGGTGCGGATCTCGCGCACATCAAACCCGGAATCGCGAATCACCTTGCGGATCTGCTGATCATCCAGCGCCGCGCCAGGTTTCAGGCTGATCGTGATGCGGTGCTGCTGAAGATCCACCGACACCGCCTGGGTGGCCGGCAAGCGCCGCAGATTGCGCTCCAAACCCTGGGCACAGAACGAGCACACCATGCCGTTCACCGTGACCTCCACGCGGGAGCCCACGGCTGCCGACCAGGCGGGCGCCACCAGTGCGGCTGCCGTCACAAACACCAGCGACAGCATTGCGCGGCGCAGATGGGCAGCGAACATGGCGAACGAGCGATGCACTGTCCCTCTCAATAGCATCGATTCACGCCGCATACATCCACTCTTTTCACCTCCGTTGTTATCAGCTCCCCGCCGCCTGGCCGCGTTCGCGCTGCTGCTGTGTTCCGGCACGCTGGTGTGCTGCGCCCTGCCGGCCCTGCTGGTGCTGCTCGGTGCCGGATCGGTGCTAGCCACAGCGTTGAGCTGGTGGCCGGGTTTAACCGTGCTCTCCGAGCAGAAAACGGTGGTATTCGGCCTGGCGGCAGCGGCATTGGTTGTGGCGGGCGTGGGCCTGTGGCAGAGCGCCCGCTTGCCGTGCCCGGTGAATCCTGAAGCGGCGCAACGCTGCCGCAGACGCCGCCGCCAGGCCCTGGGGCTCTACGCCCTCTCCTGCGCCCTGTTCGGCATCGGCAGCGTGGCTGCATTTGTGCTGCCCCTGCTGGCCTGGCGATGAGGAAAACATCCGCGCTGGTTGCGGTGGTTGGCGGCCAACTGGCTGGTCAGCTGATCGTCGCTGGCCCCAGCCTGGCGTTGCCGATGAGCTACCCAGGCAGCACCACGGTTGGCGTTGAACTGGATCACGTCTGGTCGAGTGCCTGGTTCAGCCACGCCGTGCAACGCCAGTTGGGCGTGGGTCTCTCAGCCCAGGTGATCCCCGGGAGCGGGGCTGAGGCGGGCGGCCATGCCGGCCATGGCAGCAGCCAAGCCAATGCCACCGAAAGCTTCCTGCTGGTGGACAGCACCCACCTGCTCAAGCGCTGGAACATGGCGCGAGCCCAAAGCAATCTGTGGTTGTTCGCCGGTGTGGGCACCTACCAGACCTGGAGCAGCGAGGGGGGCAACGCCCCACGGATCAACGCCACGCGAATCGCAGCCCGCCCCGGCCTGCAATTCGACATCGAAAACACGCGCCTGCGCCTGGAGGCCAAAGCACAGCTGTTTCTCGCCGAGGGGGTGGAACGGTCGATGCTCAGCGCCACCACCGGCGTTGGGCTCACGCCACCGCGCTACGAGGGGGTTCAACCCTGGCTGGAGCTGCAGGTTCGCGCCATGCCCGGCGTGATCGATCAGGTGGAGATCATCCCCAAGCTGAGGCTGTTACACCCAAAAATCATTCTTGATGTTGGCTACAGCAGCTTAGGCACAATCACAGGAGGAATAACAACCACATTTTGAGAAGTTTCACCTCAAGATGATTTCACACCACCACACTCTTTCCAAGACCCCAGCAAGTTAACGAGCTCACCGCGCATCGACTCCAGCTCACTCAGTCTGGCATCAATCGACTCAATGCGGCTTTGGATACTACTTTTCAAAGTCGAGCAATGACAGAACCCAGAGCGGCGTGCATCAAGAATTCGCCTGAGCTCAGAGAGCGGCACATCCATCGCACGCAGAGAGCGAATCAAGGCCAACTCGTCAACAACCCTGGGATGAAACAACCGGTAGCCGCCCTGCGAACGGGAGGCGGCATCGATCAAGCCTTCATCACAGTAGAAACGGACTGTTTTCACTGACAAACCCGAAGCATCGGCTACCTGACCAATGCGCATGGCCGGAGTATCCACGAACAGCGCTTGATTCCGAGGGATCTCCACCAACACTAGACAGCCCGGCCAGAACTCGAATCCATGACATCAAGTCTCCAGTACTCGAGCCAAACCAGACATTGGCGCTAACTTGCCCCAATGGTCATCGCTACGCGTTCGTGTCCCTAGTCAGCCAACACCGGTTTGTCGCCAGCATGGCAAGCAGCTTGGCAGTGGCTGCCTCCTCACTCGTTGGCGCTGCCGCCCAGGCCAACACCAGTGCTGTGCCAGCCATGTACGCCACCAAGGCAGAAGCAGAGGCAGCGGGCAAGAAGCATTTCAACTGCACCGGAGCCCACCAGATGGGCAATCAATGGATGCCCTGCGCCACCCATGGGCAGTTAAACGAAAATGCCCAACACAATCACTGAAATTGAATATGGGCAACTGCGGTGAACCACCCAAGCTCATTGCCATTGGCATTGCTCCTTTGGGAATCATTTCCATTGGAGTCGTTCCCATGGGGGTCGTGAGCATTGGGGTGGTGCCCATGGGGGTGCTCAGCCTTGGCGTGGTCGGAATGGGCGTAGTGAATGCCTGCCTGGTGGGCATGGGCGTGCTCGTGGCCGGGCTTCATCCCATGGGTCTTTGGGCGCTCAGCCCAGGCGGCGGCGATCAACAGCACGGCAAGGGTGAGGCTCAGGAGCAGCTAGTTGCCTACCCCAGCAAACAGATGGCACTTGAGAAAGCACGCGCACTCGACTGCGAGGGTGTGCACGCCATGGGCGATCTCTGGATGCCCTGCTCAGAACATCTCAGCCAACCTTCCACACACCACTGATTCTATGAACTCCCTGCGCCGCTTCCCCCTGGCTCTCGTCGCCATCCTCCTGGCAGCAACGTCTTCCGCCCTGGCCTGCGGCGGTGGTGGCTCAGGCAGCTATCGCAAACCAGCACGCCCGGGCGAACCACATCACAATCCTCCCGCGCAAACCTCACAGCAAGGATCTACAGCTCCCCAGAACGCCCCTCAGTAGGGGCGCCTGAGAGCTGCCGAACGCCCGGCTCACCGACGAGCTTCCGATCAGAAGCGGAAGCTCGTCTTCACCAGTCCGCCGAACTGGCTGAAGCTCTCACCCGCTGGTGTGGCTTCACCCAGGGGCCGGCTCAAGTAGATCAATGCCGGTGTGACACTGATCTTGTCAGTCACCTGGAACTTGTACCACCACTCCCACACGTAATTACCGTCGTTGGGCGTCACCCCGCCGGTGAGCGCTGTGGCAAACACGGGCTGAGCAACAGCAAAGCCAAAGTCATTCCCCTTCTGGAACACATCGGTCCACTGCAGGCCCACCATCCACGACTGACTGGTGCTCAGACTGCCGGCAGGCTGGGGCACGCTGTACGTGGTGCTGTTGATCCCCCAGCCCAGGCTTACCGACGGCCACCAACCACTCTGCAGAGGCTGCCAGTAGGCACTCAGACCAAGGGCATTGGTTTTGGCGTTGACGTTGTGATCAATCGCACTGTGGGTGAACGGAGTCGTGCCGGGCACAAACTGGGTCTCAGGCTGCACATAGCTCCAGATAGCAGCCAACCCCCACTGCTCCTGCTGATATCCCAACTGAATGCTGCCGGTTGAACCTGAATACCGGTTACCAATTCCTCCACCACCTTTGCCCTTAGGCACGGAGGGATTACCGGACTGACCGTTGGAAGCGACGTAGTTAGCACTCAGGCTAAAACCACCGTTTTGCCACCAGAACCCACCACCAGCACCAAGGTTTTTGGCATAAGCGGCGGGAGCGCCATTCACCGTCATCACGTTGAGGATGGTGTCAGCGGGATACACGCTGGGCCAGAGTGCCAGCATGTCTTCTTGTCCGACACGACCACCGAGAGTGAAGGTGAACTGACCAAGAGGGAATTGGTAAAAGAGCTTATCAATGCCCACAATATTGGGGCCAGCATCTTCTTCAAAGGCAATTTCCAACTCCGACAAACCCAGCGCATGGGGCTCGCCACCAAAAACACTGCTGCCGAAGTTGCCGGCGCGCAGATTGGTTCGCAGTAAATCTTTGCCCGTGAAGCTGGTGTCGAAGGTGAGCTGCACGTCGTAGTTGAACGTGGCCGCGTTCGGCAGGGATACCGGCGTCCGCGCTGCGCCAGTGATGGAATTGGGCGCACGGTTCACGGTGTTAGCCCCCGTGTTGATGGCTGAACCGCTGAAGGCGTTCGCACCCACCACAAAAGTGGCCAAACCCGAAAGCTTGGTGGTGGTGGAGAACTGGGTGGCTTCCAGCTCAGCAACCTTGGCCTCGAGGCCATCCACACGGCCCTTCAGCATGGCGAGTTCCTTTTCGAACTCTTTCATCAGGCGCTTGAGCTCGTCGGTCACTTCGGTGATCCGGTCGAGGCAAGCGTTGAGCAGAGCAGCAGCTTCCCAACGGGTCATGGCGCGCTCGCCACGGAAGGTGCCGTTCGGGTAGCCAGCCACGCAGCCGTAGCGCTCGATCAGGTTGCTCAGTGCCTGATAAGCCCAGTCGGTGGGCTTCACGTCGGAGAACTGGGTGATCGAGGTCACCTGCTCTTCCGAGCCGTACTGGCTCACACCAGCGATGTTGAGATCAGCGGCGGATGCAGCCACGGGAGCCATCAGGCCCAGGGCAGCAGGCGCCAGAAGAAGCTTCTGGAACAGTTTCATCGTCCTCACACCAAAAGAGGAATTGGGCGCCACAGCGACGTCCACGGCACGGATCATCCCCCATTTCTCCCCTACTACCGCCCTACAGGAGACTTGATGCGATGACTCCCTAACGGCAGCGCCGCGTCGCGAGCGCGACGAACAGACTGCATAGACAACAGACAGGTCCAGCGGGTCGCAACTTAAGATCTGCTTCAGATTTGCGTCGCGCAAGTTCGTCTTCGCGGAAGCCTGTTGCCCCTTGCCCTGCTCCTGCCAGCCCTGCAGCTGCTGCACCCCATGCCAGGGGTGATCACGCAGGGGGTGCGAGAAGGCCATCCCGCCATTGACATCGCCTGCATCACGGGTGCACCCGTGCGCGCCGCCCACGACGGCATCGGCAGCGTGCGCCGCAGCCACACCCACGGCACCACCTTCGAACTGCGGGGGGCCGATGGCCTGGAAACCAGCTACAGCCACCTCCACTCGGCGATGCCAGCCGGCCGTTACAGCCGAGGCGACCTGATCGGCACCTGCGGCAGCACAGGCGCCTGGAGCACAGGGCCCCATCTCCACTTCGAATCCAATCGCCCTGAGCTGCTGGGCTCCCTACTCGTGGAAGAACGACCCACCATCCTGCCGATCGCGCAACCCCAGCCGCCTCACGCCATCGGCGGCTCTCCAGATGCCCTGAAGACGCGGCCATGATGCGCGCCTGATCCCTGGCTACGCGACGTGGCTGAACCCGATTGAGCAGGCTGGTCACCATCTGGGCCGTCTTTCAAGGGCTGCTGCTTGAGGCGCTTCCATTTCTGCTGATCGGCGTGCTGATCGCAGGGCTCGCCCGCTGGATCGCCCCAGGAGGCCGCTGGCTGAAGCGTTTACCGAGCCAGCCACTGCTGGCTCCGCTCACCGGCGCTGCCCTGGGCTTTGCGCTGCCGGCCTGCGAGTGCGGCAATGTGCCGGTGGCGCGGCGGTTGTTGGCCGGCGGCGCACCGCTGGGGTCGGCCTTGGGATTTCTCTTTGCAGCACCGGTGCTCAATCCGATCGTGCTGGCGAGCACCTGGGCCGCCTTCCCCGATCAGCCCTGGCTGCTGACGGCGCGGCCCCTGGCGGCTCTGCTGCTGGCCCTGGCCCTTTCTGCTCTCTTGCAGCAGTGGCCTGAAGGCCAACTACTCGAGCCGGCACTGTTGGAGGAACGCCGCCTGAGCCAACCCCTGGCTGAGGTGGGGCTGCTGGAACGTCGCAGTGGCCTGGTGGGGGCCGCTCAAGCCGCACCGTCGCCGCCGCCGGAGCGGCCGAGCCTGGCCACGGTATTGGAGCACAGCAGCCGGGAATTTCTCGATCTCGCCGGTCTGCTGGTGCTGGGCAGTGCCCTGGCTGCGGTGGTGCAAACCCTGCTGCCGCGCACCTGGTTGCTGGCGGTGGGCGGAGCTCCCACCATCTCCGTGCTCAGCCTGATGCTGATGGCGGTGGTGGTGTCGGTGTGCTCCAGCGTGGATGCCTTCCTCGCGTTGGGGTTTGCCGGTCAGATCACCCCCGGCGCCCTCTTGGCCTTTCTGGTGCTGGGGCCTGTGGTGGATCTGAAGCTGCTGGGCTTGTTTGGCGTGGTGCTGAAGCCGCGAGCCATCGCGCTCACAGCGGCTGGCGCCTCTGTAGTGGTGCTGCTGATTGGGCAATGGGTGAATCTCTGGCTGCTTTGATACGCCCGCTGGCCCTGGCCCTCTGGGGTGCCGTGCTGCTGGTGAGCACCCTCACAGGCCGGCTGGAGCTGCTGCTGCGAGGGGTGTTTCATCCGCTGGTGGGGCTCAGCGGCGTGGTGTTGCTGGCGATCGCCCTGCAACAAGCGCTGCAAGGCCGGCGCGAACGGCGCTGGAACCGCAGCTGGGCCTTGAGCGGCCTGCTCGCGATCGCCGTAATGCTGGTGCCGCCCAATCCCTCCTTCAGCGATCTGGCCTCGAACCGCAACAGCGATCTCGGCAGCGAGGTGGAGCTGGATTTCCTGCTGCCGCCAGGCCAGCGCAGCCTTACCGACTGGGTGCGACTGCTGCGCAGCCAGCCCGACCCACAACTTTATGAGGGCGACCCCGTGCGCATCAGCGGTTTCGTGCTCACGCAGGCCGATGGCCCGCCCCAGCTGGGGCGCTTGCTGGTGCGCTGCTGCCTGGCCGATGCCACACCGATCGGGCTGCTTGTGCGCTGGCCGAAGGGCTTCAGCGCACAGGCCGACCAATGGCTGGCCATCGAGGGCCGCATGGGAGCGGAGAACGAGGCGGGCCAGCAGCGCAGCGTTGTGCTGCCGGAGCGCATCCGCACGATTCCGCGGCCCGCCAGACCGCTCGAACCATGAACAAACCAGCCCTGCTGTTGGCCACTGGCGGACTCTTGGCCCTGTTGCAGCAGCGGCTGTTGCTGCAACGCCCACCCAGGCTGATGGAGCTGCGCTCGAGCACCGCCAGTTCAGGGCCAGCCGCCCTCTCACTGCGCTTCAGCCGCCCGATGGACCGCGCCAGCCTGGCGGCGCGCAGCCAGCTGCAGCCATCCCTGCCCCATCAGTGGCTGGGTGCGACCAACCCTTTACGGCTGCTGCTCGCTGCCAATCAACCGATCACCGGAGCGATCCAGCTGTTCATCAGCGGCGTGGATCAACGGGGCCTGGCGCTGCGGCCGCAGCGCTGGAGCTGGGACCCCAGACCGCGGCTGCTGGCGGTGGTGCCCAAGGGCAACGGTGAGCAACTGCAACTGCTCCAACACGATGGCCGCTGGCAGCCACTCACCCCGGAATTCGAGCGAATCACCGCGGTAACCCCGCTGGGGGATGGATCGGGCATCGCCCTGGCCAGCCGCAACGATCAAGGTGTGCGGCTTTGGCTGCTGCCGCTCCAGCAGAGCGCCCTGCAGCGCGGCAGCCATCCGGTCAGTAGCGCTATGCAAGTTGGCCCCCTTCGGGCGCTGCTGCCGGAGCCGTTGCTCTTCACCCACCTGAGCAGCAACCAGCGCGGCGATCTGCTAGTGCAGTGGAGCGCCCAGGCCCTGGGCCGCTCGATCACCAGCTTCTGGCCCCGCCAGGGCAACCGCCAGCGACTGGAGCTGGAGGCCTCCGGCCCGATGCAACTGCTGCCCGACGGCGGTGCTCTGGTGATGCCCGAGCTCGAGGGGCTGAGCTTGCGCAACCTGCCGGGCCGGCCTGAGCGCCGCCAGCTGCTGCCGGGCAGCCGCGATCTAAGCAGTTTCTGCCCTGTGAGCGGGCGGGCGCTGCTGGTGCGCCACTGGCCTGATTTCCGGCGTTCTCTGGAACTGGTGGAACCCGGTCAGCCGCCACGCCAGCTGTGGCTTGGCGGTGATGCGGTGCTGAGCACGGCCTGCGATCGCGGCGGTGAACGGGTGTGGCTGCTGCTGAGCAATTGGCGCGATGCCCCGCGCAGCCGGCTGCTGGAGATCAACCGCCAGGGGCGGATCGTGCGGACACGGGCTCTCAACGGCTGGGAAGTCGAGCCCGGTGTACCGATGGCCTACGCCCCCACCCGTCAGCAGCTGCTGCTCACCCTGCGGCAACAGGGGCGCCCTGACGCGCAACCAGTGTTGATCCCAGTGCGGGATTTGGCTCTGCAGCCGCTGGCAAAACCGGTGCGGCAGGCCCTCTGGCTACCGCCGGGCTAGCTGCAACGGCAACAGCAGCAGGCAAAGCACACCGATCAAGGGGCCCGGCGGCAGGTTGATGCTGGGCTGAATCGCCAGCCAGAAGCCCGCTCCGCTGAGGGCAGTGCCGGCCAGGGCCGAGCGCCAGAGCGCCTGTCGCAAACTCCTGGCGCCCGCTAACGCCAGCAGGGCTGGTGCTGCCATCAGACCAATCACCAGGACCACACCAACGGCCGTCATCGCGCTGACCACGGTGAAGGCCGTGATCAGGGTGAGCAGTAAACGCAGCCGCCGCACCGGCAACCCGGCGCTGGCGGCCCCCATCGG
>Ga0194118_10002296_pt1 | contig 24619 bp, 23 predicted proteins | sample TA2MahsurfametaG_2_FD_148662 | JGI IMG/M metagenome (GOLD analysis project Ga0194118, IMG submission 148662) | Freshwater microbial communities from Lake Tanganyika, Tanzania - TA2015013 Mahale N5 surface | ecosystem: Environmental > Aquatic > Freshwater > Lake | place: Tanzania: Lake...
TCACTACACTAGCGTCTGCCCTATGTGCATAGGGATTGCCCATTTGGAGTTTCGTAAGAAAACGGTTAGAGAATGTCTGCCCTATGTGCATAGGGATTGCCCATGTATGGCCTCTCACAGCAAAAAAACTCTCTGGTCTGCCCTATGTACATAGGGATTGCCCGTAAGCTAACGAAATTTGCGTTTTAGTTGGTTCGTCTGCCCTATGTACATAGGGATTGCCCCTCGATCATTAGATTTGGATTTTACAAAAGATAGTCTACCCTATGTACATAGGGATTGCTCAGGACGATCTCGAAAATCAAAAATGTATTTTTGACCCCATATGCGTGGGGATTAATCTTACCATCCACTCATAGTTGGATGTCCATTGCGATCAATTTCTCGTTCAATAAATAAAGCGGGTCTGCGAATATTTGGTAGAGCATCCTTTTCTACCCATTTACGATAAAATATTTCTGAGGGTACAACTCTTACAGTTTGGTCTGGAATTGGAATGTTTGGGTCTGCCACAAAAACCTTAGTGCTACCTGATTGGTCAGTTTGTACATCAAAGACAACAGATGCATGTGACCATGGTTTATTCTCTGGATTCCAACTGATCAAAACAGGTTTACCTTGATCTGTCCAATTCTTGATTTGATTCACGGTAGATGGCACAACTAAATTACTCCTACAACCAAAGTGTTGCAAGCAAGAAATAATTTTTACCCAATCTGCCCCTTCCATTGGTTGAGCTTGAACTAGTTGATCAATATCTGCTTCTGTGGTTTGGAAACCGAGAGAGTTGAGTGCCATAGACAGTGATGCAGAAACACAAGTAAATTGGGTTTGTTGGCGAATGGGTTTGATGTTAACTTTTGATGTTTGGTATAGGCTAGTTTTCCCAATTGGTTGAGTGGGTTGGTGGATAGAGTGATAGATTGGAATTTTGTTAGAAATGTGAGACATGATTAAACCTCTTAGTAAATTTGAAATTTGTTTTGATTTATTGTAAGTAAAGGGAGTCCTAGACCATTAGTCAAACATAAACGAGAAAAAAGAGAAAAATGAAATGTCTAAGCACTCTATAAACAAGCATGAAACTTTACTTGAGATTGCATATATTATTGTTAGATTATGCCAAGGGCATGATTTTGGTTTTGATTTTTACGATTTGAAAGAACTGTTCGATGAATCAAATTTCACAGCCAGTGATTATGAAACCCTATCTAGGTTTGTGTTTTCCACTGAATCCCAAAACAATGAGAAATTAGCTGAATTGCTGAATGGGTACAAGGTTGCTGCTTTGCTCAAGGTTGTGAAATAGAAAATATTTTTTAGGCTTTATAGTAGATTATCTTTGATCTATTTTTCAAATTTGCTTGAATAGAGTTAAACCTCAATTTAGGAGTAATTCTATGCAACAAAGCTTGATTAGTAATCGTCCCCATCCCATACATATGACTGGCTTGGGATTCTTACCATCAATTAGTGATTCAGATACAATTGGTGTGGTATATAGTGCTTGGGTAGATATGTTTAAGATGCTATTCCAAAGTAATATCAATGACAAAGTTAGTAATCTAATGGATAGCTTTTTGTTTTCAAATTTAAAGGCTAGCTATGGTGTAGCAACAACTCGTGCAGTGATTACATCAACGAAAGCAACCTTTGAAAAAGAATCTGGAGATATCATTACCAGTGGCATGGAATACCAATCAGTAGATGATCTTGGGAAAGCCTTTGCATACAGTCGTGCCTTCCTACAAGCCTTTAGTAGCTTTCGTGCTGCACAAGAATCAAGTAGTCAATACTATGCAGAGCTATCAAATGCACTTTCTTCCCAAGTAGTAGATTCACTCTACGATCTTTATGGTATTATTTGTATTGTAGATGGTGTGGAACAAAAGTCTTTATCCAAGATTCTAGCAGAAAGTCAACCAACCTCTAGTAACACACAAGCTAAGGATGTGACACTATTTGATAAGATTTTTGAAATCAACTCACGTGTTTTCAATGAATGGGATAGTGCTTTTGCTAAGAGTGGCTTTAAGCTAGATAGCTTTGTTCAAAATCATGTTCTAAAATACATTTCTGATAAGGCGGGTGTGCTAGTACTTTCGAGTGTACTGAATACCCCATTCATTGACCTTGCAATGAAAAAATATGCAATTATGGATTTAGATCGAGCGAAAAAAGAATCTTGGTCTAGCTTAGATACGATTAGTAAATATCTTTTGGTGTTTGCGATTTGGAAGAGCAGACTTGCAACATGGAAAGAATCACAAGGTTTTTCAATATCCAAAAGAGCATATCTCAAAAAGTTATATGGTGTGATTAGTGGGAATGAGTTATCGGAAAATGCTACAATTCAAGATATGTTAGATAAGATGGTTGCTATTCCTTTTTCTGCCACATCTCAAAATGATTCAAGTGGTGGATCAAGTGGTGGTGGATCAAGTAGTTCAAATGATGCGACTAATTCAAGTGGTGGGTCTAGTATTCCAAGCATTACAGAAAGCTCAGCTAAAACAGGCAATGCATCCTCTAAATCACCTAAAAAAGATGATACGATGATGTATGTAGGCTTAACTGCAGGGGCAGTGGTTATTGGTACAATTGTGGGTTTAGCGATTAAGAAAGCAAAGAAAAAGAAAAAAGCAAAAACTCAAAACTATGGATATTGATTTTTAGGGTTTTAGATTTGAATTATTTTTTGGTGTTGGTTAATATGATATTCTCTAAATTTTAGAAGCCTAGCTACAAATCGTCCAAAAATACAACTAGGCATCCAACAAAACCACTCACAAACCAAAGGAAAAGCTTGTGTGCCAAAATAACATATCAAAAGAACATTCTACTGTCAAGTTTTTAGATTTAGAAATAGAGTTTTTTCAATGCAAGTAATTAAATTTGTGGATTTGTTTGCTGGTATGGGGGGTATGCGACTTGGCTTTGAGAGAGCTGTAGCAGCTTTGGGTTTAAGCAGTGAGTGTATAATGACATCCGAAATCAAAAAGTCAGCCATAGAAACTCTCCAAGCGAATTTCAAAGAAAAAGACATACAAGGAAATATCTGTGAGCTCGAAACCCACAAACTTGGGGATTTTGATGTACTACTTGCAGGTTTCCCATGTCAAGCATTTAGCTATGCAGGTAAAAGACTTGGTTTTGCAGATACAAGAGGTACATTGTTCTTTGATGTGGCAAGAATACTAAAGGATAAGCAACCATCTGGCTTTATTCTTGAAAATGTAGAGGGTTTGATTAGGCATCGTGCCCAAAGTCCAAAGGATAGAATTGGCAAAACCTTTGAAACGATTTTGAATGTACTACAAGATTTGGGATACCAAGTGACTTGGTCTGTTTTGAATGCTACTGACTTTGGTGTACCCCAAGCGAGAAAAAGAGTTTTCATTGTGGGTACAAAAAACCAAGCACCTAATTTGACTTTAAGTCCTACACACAAAAAAGCTTGCTCTCTCAAGGATGCTTTGGTGCTTGATGAGAATGATGTGTGTTCAAATAGTAGCTTTGTTCAAAAAGTTTTATCTAAATTCAAGAGTCATGATTTGATTGGTAAAAGCTTTAATGACAAAAGGGGTGGTGCAGATAATATTCATAGCTGGGAGATTGGTTTAAAGGGGGATGTGACACCTACCGAACGATTGGTGCTTGAAAGCTTAATGAAAGAGCGAAGGAAAAGGGGGTGGGCAGATGATAGTGGTATTCCATGGAAAGATGGGCAAGCACTCACAAAAACACAATTACAGACAATTACTCAGCTAGGTGCTCAAGAGTTAGATGCAGCAATTGATCGGCTTTTGGTACTCCAATACATCAAGAAAGATGCACGACGAGTAGATGCTTATGATTTGTATGGGGGGAAATTAAGCTTTGAGTTTTCGGATGTGTTGAATCCAAGTGGGTATGCTCCTACCCTTGTTGCTACTGATTTAGATCATTTAGCTGTTTGTACAGAGAAAGGTCTAAGATCCTTAAAGGTAGAAGAACTGCTTGCCTTATCTGGCTATCCAACTAGCTACCAATTCGGTAAGGGCTGTAGTAAAAAAGATATTTTTGATTTGATTGGGAATACAGTAGCTGTGCCAGTTGTAGAATTTGTTGCTACTAGACTCTTGAAAGAAATGGTATAATAAAGAATTTACATCGGTGCTTGATTGTGATACAGATATTTTGCCCCAAAAAACACTAAACTCTAAGCATAGAAAGAGTAAAAATGAGCTATGACCACTCAAAACAACCAAGCAACACAGCACACACCCTCAGCAATCAAGGGGTGTTGGATCATTCCAAAGAACTTACCCATCTCTCATTCTGTACAGGATATGGGGGCATTGATCTCGGACTCAGAAGAATTTTCAAAGGCTTGCGAACAATCGCTTACTGCGAACGAGATGCCTTCGCCGCATCAAATCTGGTCTCGAAAATTGAAAAAGGTTGGTTGGATGCAGCTCCTATCTGGACGAATCTTGAGGATTTCCCATACGAAGGCTTTCATGGACTTGTGGACATCATATCTGGGGGAATCCCATGCCAACCATTTTCCATTGCAGGAAAGCGAGAGGGAGAAAAAAGCGAAAAGTTTTTATACCCATCATTTTCAAGGGGCATTGGAATCTGCAAGCCAAGAATCGTCATCATCGAAAATGTCGAAGGCTTACGATCTGCTAGATTTGATCACACCTTGTCAAAGCCCTACATCGATCAGTATCGAACAGATTCCATCCTACTATACATTCTCCGAGACTTGGAAAATTTGGGATATACTAGCCATTTTCGATTTGAAACTGCGAGCCGAGCGGGTTTTCCCCATTCAAGGCGGCGTATTTTTATTGGGGCAGTCCGAAATGATTGCTCGTTTGAAGAAATTCAAAAGTTCTTTGTTGCTCCAGACCAACTCACAATCGAAAAAAGTCCCTACTCAAAAGGAACAAGACAGTACACATGGGAAAGCCCTAGACTTATGGATGTTCTCCCAACAACCAAACCAAGATCAATACCTTAGTGTAGAAGATGCTGAAAGATTACTAGAAAAGCACTATGAACTACATGGGGGTTTTAGTGGTTTAGATGTGAATGTTGTACCTAACATAGATCCTGAAAGCTATGATACTGATATGGGGGATGCTTTAAGATCTATAGAGTTAGAAACCCATGTGGGCAAGGTGCGAGTGTACCAACATAAAATAGGCTCTCGTTACTTGTATCGCAACCATCGTGCTGCTTTACATGGTAATGGTGTTGTACCACAAATGTGTTCACTTGCAGTGTTTGATGTCCTACAAAGTATTTTGAATGGCAAGCTAGAAACTGAATACTTACCAAAGGGTTTTAATAATGTAGATCGTTTAGAGCAAGCGATTGCAGATGGTAGGGTGTCCTTTTCAAAGATAAAGAACAACAAGGAATACTACAAAGACAAAAAACAAATAGATGCTTTGATACCAACTCTTTGGCCAACACCACTTAAGCGAGATGAAAAGGATTACACGAATCGTAAGATTACAAAGGATAGGATCAAGCCTAATGCAGTAACGATATCTAGGGCACATGAAAAGCTTTATAGCCAAGTGTTTTACCAATATTATGTACAGCATGATTTGATCCCAAAGCCATTTGAGGGTCTATATGTAGATACGAAATATAATCCTAATCCGAATTGGGCAGAATCCTTAATGGGATTACAAGCAGGTTGGACTCATCCATTGTTTGGCTGGGATTTAGGTAGCTTGCTTGGAGATCAAAAGGAAGATGTAGATACTCAAGATACAACAGATGTTCGAGATACTGTAGAAGAAGAGAGTGGCATTGAAAATGATGAAACCTAAAGTATTAAGCTTGTTTTCTGGCTGTGGTGGTTTAGATTTAGGCTTGAAAGATGCTGGCTTTCATATAATTTGGGCGAATGATTTTGCAAAGGATGCAGTAGCAACCTACAAACACAATTTTGGAAACCATATTGTTTTTGGGGATATTACAAAAATACCTAGCGATCAAATACCAGATGATTTTGATGTGTTAGTGGGGGGTTTTCCATGTCAAGGCTTTTCAATTGCGAATACAAAGAGAAATATGGCAGACTCAAGAAACTTTTTGTACAAGGAATTACTAAGAGTACTTAGAGATAAAAAACCAAAATTCTTTATTGCTGAAAATGTAAAAGGCTTGCTTTCAATGGAAAAGGGCAAGGTCATGGAAATGATTGTTAGGGATTTTGAAGCTTTAGGTTATACAGTAGATTACCAACTATTGAAAGCATCCGAATATGGTGTACCCCAAAATAGGGAAAGGGTGATTATTCTTGGAAATCGCTTAGGCTTGAAAAACACTTTCCCCACCAAAACACACCTAGACAAAGCAAAGCAAGTTACAGTTGAGCAGGCGATTGGGCATCTTGCAAGTGTGAAAACGAGAGATTTACCATTCGATTTGAATGGTGAGAGGGTGTACAACCATATCGCTCGAACAGATGTACTTGATATTTTTTTTGCACGAAAACATGATGTAAGCCAAGCTGAAATCTGTGATTACTTGAAAGCACATCGGTCTAGTGCCAAAATCTCAACTACTGGAATTGATAAGTTGCTTGGGTATCGGCACACAGCAGGGCATTGGTTTAGAAAGGATCATTCTGGGAGTATTCCTAAGCCAAAGGACTGGTGGAGTTTGAAAGATATTCTTGGCTTTGATGACAAATATGATCAACAAGTCACAGAGCTAGAGCAGAGAACTATATCCTTTGAGCAATCCTTAAGGATAAGTAATTGGGATTCACCTAGTGATACGATTACGGCAACCAATCCTGAAATACATCCAAACAAGGAAAGAAGATTGTCTGTGAGAGAGTGTGCAATTTTACAAAGCTTTCCAAATGATTTTGTATTTCAAGGCAGCTTAAGTAGTATGTACACACAGGTGGGGAATGCAGTACCACCCTTGCTTGGTAAATTATTGGGTTTGGAAATATTAGATAAATTGAAACTTTAAAATTCAAGTTGACAGCACAATAAAATTTTAGTACCTATATTTGCTTAGATTGCAGATTCAAAAGTATGTGATTGTATTTCACAAAAAAAGGTATTTTCAAAATGCAAAAATTCAGCCTTGCACAAATTATTTTGGTGGGTTTTGTTATTTCCTTGATCGCTTGTGATGGGGAAAAGGAAACTACTCAACCTATACCAACACCACTACCAGCAACCTACAATGCACCATTCTCTGAAAGTGTAGCACCAAAACCAAGTACATATCAAGTACCCAAAGGTGTGAATTGTGATACCATTTTTAAGAAAAATGCAGCAGAAATCATGTCTAAAGATAAAGCAAACCTTTATGTAGGTGAAGAAGCTTTGACCTATGTCAACAATGAAAAAGAAATCGGCATGATCGTTCTTCCATTCTACAGATCAGGTGGCTTTGGTTTTATGGTAAAGCTAATTCACAATAGCAAAATTGTATGTATTGAGAATACTGCACCTTTTGGGTTTCGTTTTGCAGATAACAACAAGATTGCTTATGGTTTAGATGGTAAGCACAAAAGCAATTGTATGAAAGGTGGCAATACTCCCAATGATTTTGCTATGGGTTTGTATGATTTCCCAATCAATAGTATCGCTTTCAAAATGGCAGTTGAAAAGGATTTGGAATTTGTGGCAATTCAAGCAGACATTGGATTTTTACCTGCAGCACCTACTAATGAAACAACTGGTGCATTTCTTTTCAAAAACATGATGAGATGTGTGTATGATGCGATTGGGTCGGGGGTGGATTTGTCAAACGATAGCCTTTTGATTAACAATCGCTTATCGAAATAGCTTGAACAACTGATTACTTGAAACAGAAACTTGGAGATTTATATGCAATCATCTATTTTTAGTAGACTGCTTAAACAAGCAACGGAAAACTTTGTTAGTCCAAACTTAGAGCTAGAAAAGACTCAAGGTGGAAATGCTTTGCTTGACAAATTATATGTAGCAGCAAGTAAAGACTTAGAAAAGCAGTCAAATACAACAACAAGTGTTAGTATCTTTAAAGATGAATTGCCCAAGCCTGTAAAAGATGCTCGCTTACATCAAATCCTTAAGGTTGTGAAAGATTTCAAAGGCTTGCATACACTCAACATAAACGAAGAAAACACAATCAATGCTCTAATTGCACCGATTTTAACGATACTTGGTTGGGATCGTAGTGACTTGACTTCTGTAAAATCTGAGTGGAGAAAAACTTACCCAAATGGGAGAGTAGATACTAAAAGATGTGATTTTGCATTGTTTGCATCTAGTAGAGATCCTCGCCCAATTGCTTTGGTGGAAGCGAAAGCAGTTCGAGAGAGATTGGATGATACCCATGTAGATCAAGTAATGAGTTATGCATTCTCTGCTAATGTGAGATGGGCGATCCTAACAAATGGCTTAGAATGGAGATTGTATGACACATTCCAAACGGGTATGTTTTCTAAGAATAGCTTAGTTTTTAGGGAAAATGTGGAATGTGTGCTTGAGTATGAACCATGCCATTTGCTGAGAATAACGAAAGATGCAATCCTACAACTTGATGAGTTGGTTTATTCCAAGATAGAGCATAAGGTCAACCAAGACCGAATGTCTGCTGAAACAGAAAGCCTAAAGCAGTTGGAACTAAAAGAGTTAGATAGGTTTGGGGAAGCCGAATATTTAAAGCTAGCAGATCGTATGCGACCAATTTCCCTAGAAAGCTTTGTGGAATGTTTAGTGAATCTAGATAGAGCTGAAGATTTGAAAAACCCTATTTGGAGGCACACAGTAAACAAGGAAAGTCTGTACCGAGATTTGTTCCATACTCAAAGAAACCCTGATAGGTCTGTGCAAGTATCAATTCCTTATCTTAGTAAAAATGCAGCAGAAAATCTCTTTAGTCAAATCAAGGAACTATCCAAGCTTGATGAACAAGGCTTAGGCTATTATCTCCAAAACACTAGATTGTTGATCTATTTCAACCAAGCAACACCTAGTCTTGTGTTCCAAGAATTTGGTAAAGTTTTAGAAAAGCATGAATCCGAAGCCTTGAAACGATTGAATGGGTCTGCTAAAGCCAGTTCATTTTTGTATGATTTTGATTTCAACTTTGAACTACACCCATTGATAATCAGCTCTAAGCTATCTAGTGTTGATTCAAATGGTGTGGATGTAGAAAGTCCAATGTTCCTATACTTTAATGATGTATTTGATGGTGATGATTCTAATAGTGATTATCAGCCAGATCATTTGTATTTCTTACTTTGGTATTTTTATTTAGGACTAGAAAATTTGCTAGGCTTACGAAATGAATCCAATTCTTTCTCTGCCATAAGCTTGAGCGATTATCCTAGTGTATCAGTGCAACCACAAACACAAAACTCAAGAAAGATTGAACTAAAGGCTGAATCAAAGGCTTGGTTTTTCAAGAAATTTGGAGCATCTCTCACAATTGCCCAACAAATTGAAAAGGCTTTAGCAATACATGAAAGTACCGTTCTACAACAACATGAATTATTGGGGACAAATGCTTTCAAGCCTATGGTAACACATTCATCTGTATCATCTATTCTATGTGCTTGCTGTGATAACCAATTCTTTGATTTTTTTAGATCTGAATTATCAAAGCATACGGGTTTGTTGCCTTATGTGGATAAAACGATTTTGAAAAAGGTAGCAACACAAGTTCGTAAGAGAAAGAACAGACTTGCACCAAAAATGTGATTTAGCTGGGGTTTTGTATTTTTTTATATATTTTGTTTGTATTGTCACATAACCCATGTTTTAATTTAAAAAACTTTTTCAATTGGAGTTCTTATGGCTAAAAAACAAGCACCCAAAAAAATATTTGTACTGTCAACATCAAAAAGAAACAATTCTAGATCTACTATTGTGTTAGACAACATCGTATCAAATTTAACAGAAAGCTTAGCAAGTTCTAAGGGTATTGTAGTTGAGTATTATGATTTACATATCGCACTAAAAGAATCAAGTATCTTTTCATCGCAAGCTGGTAAGGAAATGATTAAAGCTTTTCAAACAGCAGATGCATGGATTTTAGGTACACCGATTTATAATTGGCAAACTAATCCCGACTTGCTGACCTTTCTAAACATAGCAATCGATTCGGACAAGATTAAGAAATTTGTTCCCTTGATTTTAGTAGCTGCAGCAGGCTCAAAGACTGCAATCACTTGTTTAGATGGTTTGATGAGAGCATTTACAATGGAATTAGATGCAATGGTTTTGGGTAAGCCGATTGTAATTACTGAAGAAAGTTTAACAAAAACTGGTGGTCTTGATGTTGCATTTGAGAAAAGATACCAAACCTATCTAACTCAGTTATTGTATTTATTATCAGAATAATTTTGAGATAAGGTCATTCATTGAATTGGTGAGTTGGGGTCCATACCAAGCAATGCGATTAAGTTAACAAAGAACATCTTTTCGCTCTGTAAAATTTCATACCACTTTAGACAGTCTTCTTTTAGGTTTTGAGTCCAAGAGCAAGGAAAGCTAAGTCCAGATGAGTAGAGCATTTGTTTATCCATAAATACAATGTGGATATCTAGCTTATCTTCTGCAAGATTTGGGTAAATGATAATCATACAAGCTACATCCTCTAGGAGTAAGCCCATTTTCATACCTTCACTTGTTACACAAGCAACTAGATCACATTCTAAGCTCTCAAAGGGATTGTCAAAGCTCATTGGGATAACTGTGCATAAGATTTCTTCGTATGAAAAATCTTGCTTTAGGTCATCGTGTATGCTACTACTGTTTTCCATCAGAATTTGGTAGTTTTTCTCTCTGTCAAAACCTGAAAATTTTCTAATCATATAATTTTACCATCCATCTTTTCAATTCAATCTGAAAGTTTCATTAACAATACTTATAGTTTGATTGAAAGTGTTTGTAAAATCAAAAGGAACAAAAATGTCTAAAAAGTTTTGTGTCATATTAACTAAAGTCAATTTAATGGAACTCTTGCCAGATTTAGTAGGGATTTCTACTTGGGAAGAAATTGACCCCCAATCGAAGAGTGCCTTTTCAAAACACACTCGAAACTATTATGGTTTGTATTTAACTAAGCTAGAGTCAACATCAAAGCAAAGATTCTCCAAAGGCTTGATTTTAGAAGAAGATCACAAGGAATCTTTTGTCTGCTCTAATTATCGCATCGCTAAGAGATATTTTGCTCGTCAGCTAGATAAGATTAAAAAGGAAATGAAAGTAGGCACTAAGAATGATTGGTGCTTATGTTTGGAAGTGCCAAAGGTTGGATCAAATACCTTTACCAAAGCCTATGGTTATGTCTATGGTGCATCAGGGAATCTAAAAAAAGTACCAATGCCTTTACCCGAAGATGTAGCGAAAGCTAAAGAGATGTCGGACTTTAGTTGGCAAAGATTTTAGGCTAGATCAAAACATATTTTGAACGAGATTTCGAATGTTATTAAGATTTTCCCAATAATCCCAATGGTGGTATTTTACTTGGACATTATGTATTTTGTTTAGGGTTTTTGTTTGTGGTGGGATTTCATATCTACCTAAGCTTTTTTCTGTATCTGGTTTGAACATTAGAGCAACATCTATTTTAGAGTAGAAATTGTAGATATTGCCAGAAATCACATCAGTAATATCTTCCCAAGTGTTTTGGATGGGTGCAGCACCACCTAAAAAGACAACATTATGGATTTTAAGTTTTTTGGCAAGTTCGGGGTTAGCTTTGAGTGCAGAGCATATCATTCTTGCTCCTAGCGAGTGTCCGATCAGATTGATTTTGGAAAAGCTTGCTTGTTTAGTTTCAAGTAGCTTGGATAAATCTTGTAATAGGCAAGTGTTACCGATTTCCTCTGCTTTACTTTGATTCTCTTTGAAATGCATAAAGAGTTCTTCTGTTTTTTGAACAGTTAGCATGGTTGTATTTTGTAAGCCACTGATTAGATCAAGGATTTGTTTACGAGATGTGAAATGCTTAGCCAAAGATCCTGAAGACCAAAGGTACAACAAGCTTTTGTTTGTGTTGGCTTGATTGATACTGCGAATGATTTTGATCTCGGATGCTTGATTGATAATGGCAGAATACCCATGAATGAATATATTGAGTTGGGCATCTGTACCCCAAGCTTGATTTTCATCACATTCCGAGAGTTTGGTATGCCGTTTGTATTCTTGTTTTTCATATTCAAATGGGGAATATCGCTTAAAGGTATGTAATATTTTATTCAACATTTTTTGAGCCTTTGAAAAATTATGTTTCCCTTTACTTTTCTTAAATACTATTCTTTAAGAAAATACTCTAAAGGGTTTGCCATGACACGAATCAAAACAAAAACGAAAAGATTAAGCAATCAAAAAAAGCTTGTAGTACTTACATCTTCGATTTTCGCAATGACTGCAGTTGGTCTAAGCATTTATTTATTAAGCTCTAAGTCAGCAAAAGCAAGTTCAATAGGCAAGGATGTTGTCACTAAGCCAAAAAGACCTAAGTCTAACACAAATGTGAGTACACAAACCACAACATCTCAAACCACATCAACTACAAGTCAAGGGCAACCCTCAATCATCACAATAACGAATGAGAATAAAACTGATATGACAACCATCCCCACTAATACTAGACCTGTATCACAAATCTCTGTGCAACAAAATAATCGTAGTAAGTTAGCTCAAGCAACTCAAAATACTTTAGCAAGAGCTTATGACGAATACCTAAAAAATGTTCGAGATCCCGAGCCTAATACAATACTAGATAGGCAAGGAGTTCTATATGATTGCAGTTATAACCGAATTGGGTCATTCCCACAAGGTGTTCGGATTTTCAACTATTTACAAGAAGGGGTAGGTGTAAATAGGGATTACTATTCTAATTCGGACTCTGGACCTTGTGCGGCTAATAAATATTATTGGTGTGGGGCTTTTGTTGCATATTGTTGGAATGAAGTGCAACCATACTACCGATCTTCTTTTTTTCCTGGAGTATCAAGCTTGATGCGTTGGGGAGATCAAAACCCTGCAAGGTATGTTGATTTTCATGAGATTCGTCCTGGCGATATTTTCTTGATTGCAAAGGAAGGTGCATCAAGAGGTCATCACATTGCCCTATGCTATGAGGTGCTTGGGAATGGGGTTTTCAAAACGATTGAAGGAAATACTTATGGCGATGGACAGTTGGAGGGTGTTTGCTACCGAACAAGACACCTAGAAAATAGTCCATCTAGAGCAAGTGGTAAAAATTATGTAATCAAGGCTCTTAGACCTTTAGAAACAGATTTGATCTAAAAAGAAAGTAGGTACAAAATGACAAGTAAACCAATCAGGCGATTGAAAGATGAATCTAGGGGTGTTTGGTATGAAACTAAAGGAAATTTAGTCCAATCCAAATATGGAAAGGATGGGAAAGCAGTATATGTGCAACCTTATGTAGAGCAAGTATATGATCGCTTAAGGCGAGATTTATACGACAAGGGTTATACAGATATGGCTATGTTCTCTCTTGTTTCTGGCTTTAGATCAAAGGAAGAACAAGATGTACTCTTTCAAAGAGCAGTTGCGAAATATGGATCTGAAGCCAAAGCAAGGAAATGGGTAGCAAAGGTTTCTCCCCACAATACAGGTGCTGCGATAGATGTTCATATGGGGTATCGTTTAGATTCGGAGAATGTGGGTGCAATTCAACAAACACCCGCATACCAAGATTTTGCTAGCTATGCTTATCATAATTACAAGCTTGCTCCCTATGATGCAGAGCCATGGCATTGGGAATGTGGTGAAGCTTGCCAAGAGAATTTACAAGAGTTATTAAGAAAAGAGCAACAACCTACACCTACACCTACATCTACATCTACACCTAAAAGAGATACAAATGTTGTACTTACTCAAAATGTACCTACACAACAAACACAAGCGAGCAACACACAAAGAATAGACCCTAAAAAATATACAGACAGGACAATGCAACAAAATTCTAGCGATTCTCCAAACGAAAACAAAGCTGAACAGAACAATCAAATTGATCCCAAGCTAATTGCACTTGGTGTGGGTGGTGTAATTACATTGCTTGGTGTTGGTGTGTTAGTGTTTAGGACAAGTAAAAGTAAATCTAAACGAAAAAAGAAAAGATAATATTTCAAGTTCTCAAATTTTTTATTTACGGGTCTTAGCTTTAGATTTTGATTTAGTCTTAGCTTTAGATTTTTTAGGCTTAGGATTATTGATTGCTTGTAGATTTTCATATTGAGCAGCTCTTTGTTGTTGTTCAATTCTACTTTGCTTTTTGTTTTCTTTTGCAGACCAAAGGAAATACCCACCAACCCCCAAAAGACCTAAAACACCAACACCGATGCCTACCATTGCACCGGTGGACAAGCCTTGTTCTTCTTTGTCTACTGCACTCGCTTGATTTGCTACTGCTGAAGATGAAGATGCTGTTTGTTGCATAGGGATAGAACTTTGAGCAGTTAATGCACTTGTTTGTGATCCAATGTTTGTTGATGATTGGGGTACATTGAGTGCAGATGTGTATTGGTTTGTGAGTTGGCTGAGTTGGGTAGCAGCTTGAGCACCATATTTATTGACCGCTTGACTTGCAACCTTAGTTCCAAGATTTGTAACACCTTTTGAAATGTTTCCCTTGCTGATATCTTTTGCTGCTGATGTCAAATCTTTAGCTGAAACATCAACACCTGTTTTACTTTTGATTGTAGCTGAAGCTTTTTTTGCTGCAGCATCTGTTGCTGCTTTGACAGAACTTTTAGCTTTTTTCTTAGCTGAGCCTGTTACAGTATTGACAACTCCTTTAGCCGCACCTGTAACAGTGCTAGCAACACCTTTACCAACACTTTTGATTGTGTCGAAAAGTCCTGACATGGCTACAGTATTTGGATCATACACACCTAAACTTGAAAGGTTTTGCATTTCAGGATATCCAGAAAAAAAATCAGTGAATTTATTCATTTGATCTCTCATTGTTGTTTTGCTATTGCTAGTTTTCGTGCTGGACTTACCATTTTTTGTGTAGGTTGTTGTAGTTTTGACTTGCATTTTTGAATCAAGGATTTTGTTCCCAGTAGCTTTAGCTGTATTTTTTGCCAAATCGCTTTTTACTACACTTTCAGCAATGTTGAGACCTGTATCCCAAAACAATGGTTTAGATTTCTTGTTCTTTTTGAACCAAGTACGAGGGTTGTACCAAGAACCCACTCCTTGCTGGTAGTGAGCTTGTGGATCGTAAACACCTAAGCTTGAAAGATCATAGCTAGAATGAGGGCGTTGATTGTACTGCATATTTGCATCCTTTTTTTGAAATTGAAAGTCTTTATGTAAATTAAAATAAACCTACCTAAGATATGCAAACATAATTTTCAAAGTGTATGTTTTTTTTTCAAACAGATGCTTTATAAACAGATGCTTTATAAACAGATGCTTTATAAACAGATGCTTTATAAACAATACCCACTCGATGCCCCAATTTTTCACTATTTTTTGATGCCAACTAGCACAAATATTCTTTGATCCACCATGAATTCGGGATTTACAAAAAGATTTACCATTTTGATAGCAGTAATATCAACATCCTTTTCAAAAAAACTTTCTAAGGATTTAGCAGTTTCAAAGTGCCTAAGTACCAAACCATCATCATAATTTGGAAAAGTAATGATAACTCGTTTTCCTTTGGGGATTTGGTTTAGGTAAGCAGCAACATTTTCTACATATTCTAGGGTTTTGGATATGATAAAAGTATCAAAGGCAGCTAGTTCTTTTTCTTTGTATCTAAAAAAGTTTTGTACACTTGCACTAGTACGAATATCTGGGCAAGACTTTTGGAAATACTCAATCGCCTCTCTTTGTAAGTCTATACCTAAAACATTTTCAAAATCTTGATCCTTTAAATGCTTAATCAAGTAGCCAGATCCTGCATTGACAATGAATATCTTTTGTTTTTTCGTAGAGTTCAAATTGTCTTGATGTTCTAGCAATGCCTTAGACATCTCATTCCAAATCATATTCATTGAGTGTTGTCTTTTTTTTGCGAGATATTCTAGATCAATTCGGATGGGGTCTTGATCTCGGTACAGACCCAAAGTAGTTGGCAGATCGGTTTTAACAAAGTTTTTAATTGTATCTAGCATGAAAGCACCTTAAAGGTTTAGTAGTGAAGATATATGTGGAGCATTTTTATGGGAAAAGAATGTTTTTTGTCAAATGATTTTTCGTTTCAAAACGACAATTTCGGGGATTTCTGGTTGGAAATTCGCTCTCCTAAGTTTTTGCAGATCAGGTTTGTAAGCATCTTCCACACCGAGAAAATCTATACCTTGCCCCCTAAGATTGTTGAAATATTGTGTATGTTGTAAGAAACGCTCATCAAGTACTAAGATTTCTAAAAATGCATCCTTGTTGACATCAAAAAATTCAATGAAATGCTCAAAGTTTTCTATGCCAGAGAAAGCAAAAATTGATTTGATTGACCATTTGAATATGGGCATCTTTACTTGGGTATCAAACCACTCAACAAGCATCTTGTAAGGGATATCAACCTTTTTAGGACGGAAAAAAAGACCTAGAGTTTCTGTGTATTGTTCAAATTCTTGATCAAGCTTTTTTTTCTCGGCTTTGGTGGATGTTTGGTAGTAGATTGTTTCTTGGAAATACTTTTTGAATTCTATCATTTTGCTTTTTTTGATGGTAGTAGCATTGAGTATCAAACTCTCATAGTCTTTTAAGTATTTGTGAATGCTTTGACCCATAAGGCTCATTTTCATGAATTGTTGAATTGTATAGGCATCCATGAGCATTGCATACCAAATCCCAGAATGTTCTCTTTTTTGTGTTGTTTCTATGGGAAATATGCTTGGCTCCGGCTCGGCAATCAAGTGTAGTGTGTGGCAGTCATTTTTATTTTCATATGACATATGAAAAGCAAATCTAGCACTTTCAACACCCAAATCTCTCGTGACTGCATGGTTTAGAAAGCATTTGAAATTTTCGACTTGTTGGGTAGTAAATTCACAAGGATCAACTTGTTTAGTTTTAGTTGACATATCAGCATCCTAAATTTAAACCTAGATTTCTAGGTGTGTTTAGCTTTTGACAGATGAGAGTAGGAAATATGACATCACTTTTGTTTGCTTGTTGATCTGAGATAAAGTAGCTCAAATCTTGGTTTGTGAAAAAATCTATGAATTTTGCTTGGGGTGTGCCAATGATATTTTGTTTAGATAAAAGTGAATATCTACGAATCATCAACTCAACAGTCTTGGATACATTCAATCGGAAGCATTGGCTGAACTGAATAGGCTGTAGAACACTCTTGATTTGAATCCTAAAACTAAACTCGGATGGGATCACATCAAATTCACAAAAATGCTTTAAATCTATGTAATCTACAAAGCTATCCCAAATAGGTTGATGATGATTTTGAAATTTGACTGACTGTTCCACATTCTTACTAAAGCTACCAAAGGCAGTTAGCTTGCAGAGATTTGCCTTGAACTCTAAATAGCGATCTTGGGTAATGGCTTTCTTGTCGATTTCTTGTGCCAATAAAACTTGCTCATAATAATTGAAAAATTCATCAAGCTGTCTAGGGTCTAGAGCAATGAGATGCACCCAACTCTGGAAAAGTTGCAGCTCGGAAATCAAAAATGGGATAGAGTCTTCATACATCACATTTTCAACCATGCTTTTTTCTGTGGCATCTAATATCGCAAGTTCGGATTGCTTTTGAACTGCATTTAAATAGGCTATAAGGTGGGGAAAACATAACCATTGGTACTCAGGTATAGGCAGATGCTCTAAATTGAAAATAGATGTGTTTTCTGGTGTAATGGTGCAAAGTATGTAACCATCGTTTAGACAATCTTTGATTTGAATTTTGTATAGGTCTAAATCGAATTGCTGTTGGATAAATTGTTCGAGTCTATTTTGAAATATTTTGTAGATTTTAGGGTCGAGTTGGGGCATTGGGTTGCTACCTTTTTTTTGGTTTGGTAGCAGACTGTATCACAAAGATATGAGAAAATCAAGTCTTATGAGAAGAGCTTGACACCCATTACTTTTTCATATTCAGCATTGAGAAAATCGATCGCTTTTGTCACAACTTGGCTGAAAGGTACTGCAACTTGAAAGACTTGACTCTCATCGCCAGATGTGATCAAAGCGATTTCAAAATGACGATTGAGCATAGGTTTGATAGACATGAGAGTAGTGGGTCCACAGCCTAAGTCCATTTGGTCATAGTATCGTCCGAAGATGATTGCAACTGTTTGGTAGGATTTGCCTTCATGTTCAGTGGAGATTTGGATCAATGGAGCAACTGTTTTTTGTAGCTTGCTAGAGAATTGAAATGGCACATCCACAAGGATTTTGTTTCCCAAGATCAAAGGATCATCATCAAAGGTTTCAAATCTCTTTTTGATGCTGGTAGCGATTGTGATCAAATCTTGAGTGCTGTTGTGCAAGTCAAAGCCATTTTGTTTGTTCTGGATGTTTTGGATGATTTTGTAGTCAATCATTTGGTAGTCCTAGTTGTTTGAGTGTTTGGTTTGTTTGGTTTGTTTCTATTTGATTTTTCTCATGCTTTTTCGCATTGTACTTTCGATGTTTTTGATGTCATCGAGTGCTTGGATGCGAACATACCGATCAACAAGGGCATCCCATTGAGTTGGGATTTCATTGTCTCTGTATGATTTGTTTTCCCCAATGAGATCGAACAACCAGACAATGCCTTTGTTTTCTGCAACAAGTTGTTTTATTGCCATTGCCATACTGCCATCTCTATCGTGGGGCAGCCCATCAGTCAAAATCACAACATCTGTGCCTTTTTGTAGCTTGTTTGCAATTTTCTTGTTTTCAAATAGCTGATTGATTGCATAGTAGCAAGACCCAATGAGTGTGTTGCTTTGTGTTGCACCTGCTTGAGCAAATTGCTCTTGACTAGAGAAAACAACACTTTGATCCCCCCATCCTACAATGTGTGTTTTTTTGATAGAGTATAGGCAGATTGCGATTGTCTTGGCTAGATCGAAAAAAGTGAAAGTTCCTTGATTGTCGAAAAAGCTATTCATTGATCCAGAAAGGTCTACTGCCAAAACAAATTCGCCTTCACCCGATTTCTCTTGGGATCGGTAGACATGGGTATTGTTTTTTGCGATATCTAGCAGAGCCAATGATGGATACAATTCAAAATCTTGTGCGATCTTTGAAACTCTAGGACGAACAAGCTTGCCACGAGTTTGTACAATCTTCTCCCCAAAGGTTGCAGATGGTCTACCCCTTTTGAAACCATCAGTCACATCCTTGAAAACACCGAGCATCTTGGGTATGTTCCAAAGTAGCTTTTTGAAATTCTCTGGTAGGTTTGTGATTGTGTTGTTTTTGTCAAGATTTTGTAGGAGTGCCATTTTCTCCAAAATCTCTTGGGTTTCTGGGTTTTGTCTCATTGCCATAGCAAGCATATTTTTTTGGAAGGGGGAAAGTTCTGTCTGTGGTTGGCTTTCAGGTCTTTGTTGATTTTCGTTGAGCTGATCTAGTAGGTCTTGCATCATCTCAATCGCTGCATCTAGGTCTATATCACTAGGCATTGATGGATCAAAGTCATTCTGGTTGCCTTGATCAGCTTTTGATTGTTGAGATTGTTTTTGACTAGATTTTGGCTTGTTTTGGGTATCACCACCATCAATTTCCCCATCATCTTCCCCATCATCTTCTCCATCATCAGTATCGCCACCATCGGTATCGCCACCATCGGTATCGCCACCATCGGTCTCACCACCATCATCTTCCCCACCATCGGTATCGCCATCATCAGTATCGACACCATCAGTATCACCGCCATCGGTATCGCCACCATCAGTATCACCACCATCGGTATCGCCACCATCGGTATCACCATCATCAGTATCACCACCATCAGTTTCCCCATCAGTTTCCCCATCATCAGTATCATCACCATCAGTTTCCCCATCATCAGTATCGCCATCTTCTTGGTCGGTATGGCTACCATCTGTTTCTGCATCTTCTGGGGTTGAGTCATCTTTTTTCTTTGCTTGATCCTGCTTTGCTTGATCCTGCTTTGCTTGATCTTGCTTTTTTTGATCTTGCTTTTTTTGATCTTGCTTTTTTTGATCTTGCTTTTTTTGATCTTGCTTTTTTTGATCTTGCTTTTTTTGATCTTGCTTTTTTTGATCTTGCTTTGCTTGATCCTGCTTTGCTTTTTCTTTCAAAAATTCCTTGAGTGCTTTCTCTGCAGCTTTTTTTTCTTGCTCGGTTTCACTTTGTTGTACTTGCTCAATCAATTCGTCCAATGACTGAACAAATCCCCTATGAGCGAGTTGTGCAAGTATTTCACTCCTTTTTGCTAGGCTATTGAGTTCATATATGATGTCATTTGGGAGTCTTTCATCCCAATTCGCTAGTCTTGTGTTGGACATATGCGATTTCCTTTGTTTTTGTTGGTGTTGTGATGTTGTTTGTAATATATTTGACGATTACAGTCAAAGTTTATTTTCAAAAACCGAAAACGTTTTTGTAGTATTCTTTGATTTTTGAGTCCATACTTTCTGTTTGTGAAATTGAAAAGCTGACCACATCCTTAAGATTGCAAGTCCATGTGCCAACCAGTTGTTGCTTGGCAATGTAAAAATCAATGTGCATATAGCAATTTTCTTTTTTGGGCTGAGAATAGATTTCAAAAATTTGCTTTAAGAAAGGGATGGGGGCAGCTCGATCAGTTTCCAATCGGATGGTGTATGTGTAGGTGTCATTCTCTGTTTCCCTTTGGATTTGCATTTCATCTAGGTCTACATCCCAAAGTACTCCCCAATGCTCAGCATTCCAAAAGCAAGGTAGGTCTTTGAAATCAGATGGTCTAGGTAGAAATCTTTCAAAAAAAGATGGGTGCAAGAATGGGTGCAATTTCTGGCTATCCACAATGATACCCTCTAGCTTTTCAATCAGCTTGGGATTGTTGGTTTGGATCACGATTGAACAAGCACATTTGGGGGGTGTGGTTGAAATCTGTTCTGTCATTTCTATTTGGTCCTAATTTGTTTTGAGATAAATGATTTGATCATTTAAAAGGTGTTTCTTAATTTGAATTTCATTTAGATTAAGCTGATTTTTTTGTATTTTATGCCCCAAATCTTGGGGGTATCTTGCTAGCTAGATATGTTTCAAGGGTCTATCTTTTTGATGTTTGAGCTAGCTTTTCAAATAGGCTATCAGCACTGGCATTTTTTGTAGCAACATTTGAGAAATCTAGTCGTTTGGTCAATGCAACCTGCCAAGAGATTGGTAGAGATGGGAGAGCTGCGTAGACGGCTACCTTTTCCAAAGGATTGAGTACTTGTGCAGTATTTTTGTTGTCTAGGAGTTTTGTGATGACTTTCAATGACTCCTCCAGAGCCATTATCTCAATGGATGCTTGCTCATAGAATGGCACACATTCTTCAGTTCTAGACATATATCGGAGTATCCAAGCATCGTGTTTGTCAACATCAACATCGCCTCTCAAAACACAAGATGCAGCTACAAGTCTCATACATTGGATCAAGGAACGATCGGAAAGCTTGGCCTCGCTAGACAATCTGCCGGCAAGCTTTTGAACTCTGGTATCAAAAGCCAAGACCATATCAACAATCTTTGCCCCATTTTCCTTGTCTTGTAGCAAAGCATCGGTTTGTTGACGAAAGGCTACAATGTCACTCACTGTCAAAACCTTTTGAGGGGTTGGCTGATTGGTTTTTGGATTGATGGGGTCTTTGTCTACATATTTGAGTACATGATTGAGCATTGCTCGTCTATCTTCTGAATACTCAAATGGTATCCATAGAGCAAAACGATCTGCCAAAGCACTAGATTGCTCATCAGGTCTTTCATTGGATGCACCAATCACACATTTCAAGGGGCATAGAATGATTTTGCCTTCTTCTGCAACCTTTCTCTCATTCAAGATTTGCAAAAGAGAAACAAGGGTACTGCCAGTGGCTTTGAAAATCTCATCCAAATTGGCATATCTAGCTTCTGGGAGATAGCCTTCAGTCATGCGTTCTCTTGCATCTGCTTCTCGCAATTTTTTGAGAGATAGTGGTCCGAGAATTTGTTCTGGATCGGAATATGGGTTGAGTTGTGCAGAAAATCTTGGTGCAGGTAGACGAGCAAGCAAACGATCAGCGATAGCAGATTTGGCAACACCAGGTGGTCCGATCATGACCACATTGAGTTCGGATAGTACACCTACGAGAATAGCAGCGATTTCGTTTTCACGATTGAAATAGGGTTTGCTGACATCGGCAATGAAATCAGTCCAAAATTGAGAGTTTGTAGCACTCATTGGTTGTTCCTTTGAAAGTAACAAGTTTTTTGTTTCAAGTTTTTTTGTTGGGATCTTGATATCATATATAACATATATTAGTCAAGGTTTTTGTCTAAGTCATTTATCAAATGGTTTAGATTGTGTATGCACTGAGTCTATAGGCAGGTAGCTAGGTCAATCTATTGGCAAATTATTCGCCAACAATACTCAAGGAATTGCTATCAAGTAGGACTTTTCTGCTACGAATTGCATAGTCCACCAATTCATCAGAGAATTTGTCTTGAGCAGTCAGCAATCTAGGTAGCCTGTTGCTCTCGATGGTTTCTCTGATCCAGTCGAGTAGTGCTACTAGCTTGGTGTCTAGCTCTTGAGTATCTATTGCATTTTGGCTTGGTTGCACTTGCACTGTTTCTGCTACCACATCCAAGATTGGGTGATGGATTTGTGTGCTTGTGCTGACGATTGGGGTTGGGTTGAGTGTTTCAACAATGATGTTCTCTGGCTCTGTATTTGCAGCATCATCCAATTCATCATCCAATTCATCATCAAAATCTGCTACATCTAGATTTTCGGACTGACCACTAGGTGTTGTTGCTTTGCCACCCATTGTCTTGGATCGTTTGGATATTGCTACCATAGATGTGCTTGGGTCAATCGTATAGGTAGTGTGAACGATAGTTGTAGCAGAAATGGGTGTCACAGAGCATAGCAAGATTTGAGTCAAATCTGCTAGACTGATGGTTTGTAGTTTTCCAGAACTTGCATCAACCAATTCAAGTTTGTGTTGACTGAAATCATAGCTAGCACTACTTGCAGACATATCAACTGCTTGTCCATCCTGCTTGTACACTAGGGTAGCAAAGCAGTTCGAACAAGCGATTTTTTCCAACTGTTTTTGTCTTTTGCCATCATTTGCTTTTTTGCGGGGTGTAGGTACTTTGTTGGTATGCTTGGCGATTTGTTCCTTGATCATGGCATCTACACTGGTGAGCTGCCCCAAGATGCCATCATCAATCCCATAGTCATCAAGGATGCTCACAATTTCAAGAATAGTGGTGCTTTCTTGTTGTAGGGTGTTTTTGCGAGCATTTGCTAGTTCTAGCTTTCCACCCAAATCTTTCAAATAGCTTTGGGTTTGTAGCTTGATGCTATTTTTGAGTTGTACAAAGTTGCCTTCATCGAGCATGACATTCCATGTAGCAACAAATTCATCACTGACACCTGCAATTCTCAAGGCTTTGAGATACTCTTGTGTTCTCTCTTGACCTGTAGGTAGAACAAGGATCGCACCACCTTTGAGTTTGATGGATTTTGTGCCAAGAGATTGCACAAAGCGATTGAAAGCTTTTCGCATTTCATCTGCACCACATTCAGCAACGATATTTTGGAATTTGTCTTGGATATCAATGCTTTGGCTGATGAGAAACATACTCGCTGTAGGAGATACTACAAGGCTCAAATCCTTTGACAGACCAATACAACCATCTGGTGCAGTATCATGACCTTCTGTGATTGCACTTGCAACATTGATAGAAAAGCCATCTACCAAGCTTTCTGTTGTCCAAGTCCAAGATGTCATGTCTTCTGGCTTTGATGGGATGACTACCATAGTTTTGCCATCAACTTTCAAATCTCGGATATCATTTTTGAGCTTGGTGAACGCAACGGGGACTGAACGGGAATTTGGGAGATATTCTGCAAATTCAGGATATTGCTTGAGAGCAAATTGAACACTGTCAGCATTGAGCTTTGGGAAACCATGGAAACCACCACTGAGTAGTGTGATAGGTTGATCTTTGACGATGCGATATAGTTTTTGAGTTTGTGAGTCACTCATTTGGAAACACCTTTGTTAGGAGTTACGAGAAAAGATAGGGTTTTGATTTTGAAATTCTTTTCAGCCTAGCTTTTTGACAAAAACTAATCTGAAATTCTTTTTTCAAAAACCAATAAAAATGTTTATAGGAAAATATTTCAAGTGCGTCAATTTTTTTTTAAACTTTTTTTTCATTTAAGATTGACATCTGTTTTTGATTTGTGTTAAAATTGTTGATATTACCGAACTTTGAAAGGTTTTTATTGATGAAAATAAAACTATTGCCCCAGAATGAAAAGCAATTTCATTTTGTGCTGAATTTTTTGAAAGATTTGATAGATCGTGAGTTGTATGTAGATGAACTCTTGATTTCTTTGATGTTTCACAAAGGGTTTATGTACATAGTAGTCAGTCAACATTCCGATATGGCTGAGATGTTCGAAGATGAACTTTTTACAAAATTATCTAAGCACATTCACTATTCCT
>Ga0194118_10002301_pt1 | contig 24598 bp, 43 predicted proteins | sample TA2MahsurfametaG_2_FD_148662 | JGI IMG/M metagenome (GOLD analysis project Ga0194118, IMG submission 148662) | Freshwater microbial communities from Lake Tanganyika, Tanzania - TA2015013 Mahale N5 surface | ecosystem: Environmental > Aquatic > Freshwater > Lake | place: Tanzania: Lake...
GTTTCGGTCTGGCGCTGCAACTTAGGCCACTCTAATTTTGTAACGAATGATTTGTCCTGCACAAGAATATGATTGGTAGGTTGTGCCGTGAACCTGCCGTTGTCTAACTTGATAAAGTAAAACTCTTTGGACTGTTCTGGCTCTAGGCTAAATCCATCAAGCATAGGGATTGCCGTGAAAAGGTACTCACCAAAAAGTTCTTCTTTGTTTCGCAGTCTTGCACAAATTGCCATGGCTTCAAGAAACGGGTACTCCACCACGCTGAATTGATGCCCATAACAATCCCAAGTTTGAGCAGAGTCGGTAGGCCATAAATTTTCCACGGGTTTGTGCGCGAGTCGATGCAAAGAAACATTCCTGTAGATTGCCCCGCATTCAAGCAGCACATGGCATCCCCAAGTCCTGCCGGGATGACTGACCAGACCAAACCACGCGACACGTTCCCACTTGTCGTTACCAAATGTTTTAGGTTCAACGTAACAATATGTATGACGGGGCAACGGCCCCGCACCTGAGTAAATCATTTCTTCTTGCCACCCTTTTTTAACCGCGCCACTTCTTCACGCAGCCGCTGAATCTCATCGTGACATGCCCAAAGAATCCCACCCACGGTGAGGAACTTCATTTCCGTAGTTGTTGATGTATCGTTGATCTCGTTGGGCAACGCACGGATCAAGTCAAGAATGTCATCTTCGATCTCCACGTAGTGCCTCCAACTCAGCCTTTAATACGCTAATTTCTTGAGCCAACACACTTGCTTCAAGTTTCAGTCCTGCCTTACGCATTGATGCAAGGGCTTCTTCTACTTTGACTTGTTGCGAATGCCGCCACGGCATCCGTTCCATCTCAGCCTTCCACGCGCCCGGTGGAGACTCGTTATCGACTGGCATATTGCTGCCTCACTTGATCGCGCACTAATGTAAGTAACTTACAAATCACGTGTGTCTGTGACTTAGTTTTACCGTTGCGATTAAGAGAGTCGAATTCTGCGGCGTACATTCCGATAATGTCCCATCGCAGAACTTCTAAATTACCGTTATCGTCAATTTTTGCCCAAACAGTTTCTGGATTGACCGTAGTTTTTATATGTTCCTGCGGCACGATAAGATACGCTTCATCGTCCTCTAGAACTTCTTTATTGATCTCACTCATGGACAATCTCCTTGGCTACATCCATCCACTCTTTACCGTATTCAACATCTACCCAATCTTTGAACCACGGCCCACCTCGGGTGAAATGCACAGCTTGAGGGTTTGAACAGTTATCCTTCGTATACCATCCTTCCAGATAATTGTAGGTGATGGGTAAATCACCGATGGTCGCGTCCCACAGGAACCGTAACTGATGCAGGTACATCCCAGACTCGCGGTTCACAACTTCGGGAGTAAGTGTCTTGAGCAACGGATGCCCACAGTTCCACAGGATCATGCTGCTCCAGTTCTTGCGTGGATACTGGTGCTGAACCCTGCCGTCCATCTTCGTTGACTCTTTCGGCTTGTAGTCATGCTTGACCACACGCACCCCGTAATATGGATCCATGTAGTTCTCAAGCGCAGCGATGTCGCCTCGCCAGAGAAAGTCACAGTCCATGAAGACAGCCCACCCCTCGTAGTTGCACAGGTGCGGCACAAGGAAGCGCGTGAAAGAAAATTCTGTAGATGACAACGGGTCATGCTCACGCCAATAAAGATTCCGTTCACGCATCTCGGTCTGCTTGATCGGCTTGATCTGAAGTGGCACAGACGTATGCTTCTCAAGCGACTTCTTACAAACTTGATACGCGATATCCTCACGGCTATCCCAACCAATAAAGATTTTCATCACACCCTCTCAAATTCCCTCTTACGATTTGTGCCTTTGAAGTGAAGAATCTTCGCTTTATCTGTGTTGTGTTCGGGTAAACAACCGTAGACTGATTCGGTAAATTCACCACACCCATACTTCTCTGCGTAGATTCGTAATGCTTCTTGGTCGCCGTACCACTGCTTGAACTTTGGATCAAGCGAATCGTATATCTTCAATACGTTTGACCAGAATCTCGTATCGTTGGTGGCTACTGCACAGCCCACGTATGGATAGAGTTCACCAATCGTCTTCCCTGCGTACTCATCAAACTTGATACCGCGCTGCTCAATATTGAACCCTGCGTCATTGTTGAACGCTCTACGACATAACGAAACTTGTGTTCCAGCTAGCATGTCTTCGACATTGATCTTGTCCTGCACTAGCATATCGGTATCCAAGAACAACGTTGGCACTTCGATCTCTAACTGAGAGTACATTTTAACTCGCGCATACATTAAATTTTTCTTATCAACAGTTGTTTCAAACCTGTCGGTTATACCCATCACATCTGGCGTAGAACTGTCTGTACACATGATAACGTTTGCATCAGGGTTGTACCGCAAAATCGATTTCACCATTTTATGTGGATAAGAGATGTCATCGCCCACGTGGAAAAATACAAAGGTCTGCCGGTTGCGATCTCGTTGTCCGAGTAACGCATCTAATTCTTCTTTGACCTGCATCAACTGCAAATCCCATGGCGCATTCATGTTCTCGCGCTGATAAATCTTTATGCTCGGATACCACAGGCTTTCGTTACCGATACGGTTGTTCCAATACCAGAGTTTGTTGGCATCCAAAAGCAAAACATCTTTACCTAGCGCCCCTGCCAGATGCACATTCGCGCACGATGGCGAGATGATGACGCTGCATATCTCCATGAGCGCAGCCACGTTTTCCAAATCCAAGAATGTATCAATGTGTGTGGTAATGAGACTCGGGTGAAACCCTTCGCCCTGTTTCTGAGCATCGCCATACTGAAGATTAATGAACTTTAGAAACGGTGTGTCCAGAATCTGACGAAACGCTTCAAGCGGCACAGACTTGTGTTGACCAATGATGGGCGCGGTACTTGCCCAAGTTAGACCAGCAACGTAGTCATCTTCATGCAACCCATACTCTTTGCGGAGTCTAGCCACACGCTCAGGATCAGCCTTAAGATAAGCGGTCGAAACGTTAGGAGCGATGTCACGCACAGAATCAACAAAGTATTTAGCGAGAGAGGCAATCGGTATATGTGAGTCGTGATTGCTCATTTTCACACGTGCGTTATGAGACAGGAAGGTGACGTTCTTCGCCTTGCACCCGCGCTGAAAAAGATTCGCTAAACGCAAATCAATCAGCACCGTGATATGTTCAACCTCTCGCGCTAACGCTTCGATGAGAGAGCCATACAGAATCTGATCACCAATGCCTTGCTCACACCAGACAAGCGGTCGTTTTAGTCCTTTGCCGCGCTCCCATTGTGAGTGCTTGGTATGTAGGCGGGGGGACTTAAAAGTTTTGCTGCCCCAACGCCGCTCGTAGCCTTGCCAACCCTTTTTGAAATCACCCATTTGCAAGGCAAGAAGTCCAATAGTCCAACCTGCATCGTCGTTGTTGGGTTCCAGTTGTGCTGCGATCTCAAAGTGTTGACGGGCTAACTCCCACCTATGCATTTCCCAATGGCATCGCCCAATCTGCAATTCGGTCGCAGTCAGGACAGGCAACGCCACGTGAATGTTTTGGAGGATGCTGATGGCCTCGTCGTAGTTGCCCTCTTCAGCTTTGGCAAAACCTGTCTTGTAAATGTGTTCAGCAAACTCAGGTAGGGTCTGTTGTTTTTTACCTTCAATCATGCCCTGCCTCTTTTACTAATTGCATCCATGCAATCAACGCACCCGTTATAAAAATCACCTTCCATGTATTCAGCAATTTTTTTACAATCTTCTATACAAGACTCCCGCTCCGCAGCGGCAACAAGGGCAGCAAAGCGTTCAAGGCAAAGCCACATCGGCCCTTCAAACTTGATCTGCTGGTCGTTGACAGGACTGACTCCTGCGTCTCTGGCGAACTGAATAATTTTTTCGCGGGTCACCAATACTCCCTCCCTGACCCTCGTTTCGCTGCCCACTCCGGTGGTGGCACGTGCGCCCATGCTTGATACCGTTCCCATTTCCACCGTCGCCACACGTCACGCATCCACCTGATCATGCCATCTCCTGCGGAACAAACTGCAACAAGTTAAGTGGGAACGAGACCGCCGTCTTGCGGCCTTCGCGTGGATAGACCAGCACTCGCCCTGCGTTCTCCAAAACTAGAGCGTTCGTCACGCCCTTCTCAACGCCCTCAAAATCATCTAGCACAAACACAGTAGTCTCGGTGACGATCTTGCCAAGCGGCTCAAAGTCTTGTTGCGCGAGCCTTCCATCCAGATAGACAAGATTAGCCTTGACGTTCTTCTCTACCATATCTGCAAACATCTCGTGTGATGCTCGCATCGGATACTGGAAGATATTCGGCACGTCCAGATTGATGTTGTTGGAGTGGTCACAGGTATAGATGTCTACCAACCGTTCCATAGCCAAGTTCATCGTCTTTGTAGACACACCGATAAACGTACCTACCTCGGCAATGACGTTGGGCTGAAAGAACTTGGTGATCTTGTACAACTCAAACGCATCATCGACAGGCAAAGAGCCGGTGTTGTACTCGGCCTGACTACGCAACTCCTGTTGCTGCTCTACGATCCGCTCGATCTTTTCATACGGAAAGTCGCCAACCTTCTGGTCGATGATGTCCCAAAAGATCTCGCTGAATCGTTTACGACCGATCTGAACTAAGTTCATACATACCTCTTAAAAGAAACCAGACCCTACCCTGCCATGCCGCGCCCAACCACGCGATACCCAACCCGACCTAACCGTGCCTCACCTAACCTCACCCAACCGCGCCCCATAAAATTTCTCGCCAGAGAAACCAAACCGTACCAGACCTAACCCTGCCTCACACGACCTCACCCCACATCGCCTTACCTAGCCGTGCCACGCCTTACCAAACCCCACCATGCCTCACCACACCATGCCCCACCTAACCCAACCATGCCTCACTTTATTTCTTCAAACTTCGTCACTCTAAAAGTCCCAAAGGGACCACGTTTCTCTGGCCTAAAGTCGCCAATGCCAATGCTCTCACCCGCCTCGTTCAACAGGCGATGTGCGTCCTCAGACGACAGCATCTGGTCATTTAAAATCAAACGGAACTTCGCCGCCCACTGGTCGAAGCGCGGACGGTATCGCATCACTCGACCCTTCGTCGCCGGGATAGTCACCGGGCGTCCATCCACCTCAAAGTTAGGTGCAGGTTTCCCGTCACCGGCAAGGATCGTCACAGTATCCGACTCCATGCGCACCGCACTCGGCACGACGAACTTCAACGTTTTACGGGAGCCACGCATCTTGTGATTCACACCCGCATTCGCCATCGTTGCCGGAATCGAAAAGGCATTAAAGTAATACGTTCCATCCTGTGCGATGTAAGCATTCTTCGTCGCCTCGTCCCGAGGATTCGTACTATCCACCATCACGCGCCGCGTGGCTTTGCCTTGCTCAACCTGTTCCGCAAACTTGTGAATCAGCAACGGCGTGTTGCCGCGAATTTCTACGTCAATCGTTTTCATACATCACCTCTTTTAAATTTAAATTACGCACTCTTCCGAGCATCAATCTCGCGCTTCAAATAAAACAACGCTTTCTCCAAGTCCTGCACCGGGTCCGTACTCTTCTTGCCCGCACGGGTGACGTACTTCACCACGTTGCCCAAGCGATAGTTCAAATCTTTGGCTTCAATAAAGTCGAGCGTCTCAATGCCACCCGTCCGGTAATGCGGGGGACTGTTCACCATGTCGATACCTTTAACTTTTGAACCCCGCAAAAACTTCGCTGCACTTTCCCCTTCAACCACCAAACCATCCAAATATTGCAGCGCCTCCCGGTGGGGGTTCGTCAAACGTTCATCACGCGCTCGCACCGAGGCTAACTCCCTCTCGCGCTGCGCCGCTGCGTCGATGGCCTTCAACGCTTGATCCATTTCCTTCACCGCTTCCACAATCTTCGACGGCTTCTTGGTTTTCTTCCCTGCATTTTTATTTAAGTCCATCCAGCGAATGTGGTAGACGTAAGTCGGCTTGACCTTCACGGTCTTGGCTACCTCGCCAACTGCCTTACCCTCTTTCAACAACTTCAAAATCTGATCCTTCTTACTCATAATCAAATAACTCCTTTAAATCATCCACGTTGGTCTCATCAATCACGATTGCCATCCCGCCCGCATCCATGATCCGTTTCAATGCAGCCTCTTGCAGCGCGGTCGGCTTGTTCCCGTTGGCCTTGCATTCAATCGCCGCAAACCTGCCGCGATAACAAATCAGGAAGTCCGGCGTCCCACTCAATCCATACCCACCGGTTGCGGGCATCGCGTAGTAGCAGCCCATCTCGGTCAAGTAACGCTTGACCTGCTTCTTCACCTTGGCCTCGGGAGTCACTCGACCCCCTTGCCGTCCAGATAAATCTCGCAACCATTACCCCACACGGCATCGCTACCGCGCTCGGTCTTGAACTCAGCACGCTTGGCGTATTGATGCCACTCCTTGCCGGTCATGCGGAATTCTTTATTCTTGTTGTAGTCCCACCCAAAGAACTTCGTTCGCGACGGGAGCGTTGTGAGTTTTTGTTGCATGGTGTTCTCCGTTTAAGAAGGGGCGGGGGTTGCCCGCCCCCACCGTGTTAGTGCTCGACCGTAATGGTGAATCGAGTGTTGTCTTTCGTGTCGGTGATAACGTACTTGCCGGGGAACTCTTTAAACCAACGCCAAAGTTGATCCACCGCAACTCCAAGGTCGTTGTAAGCACCCATCGTTTCGTCATGGTCGTCTGCCAACGCGACGATGTAGCGGTACTCGGCTCGTAGTTCTTCATAAGTCATTTGCTTTCTCCGGTTTGTTGTAGTCGGTTGAACCATTCAACCAGAGCATATCATAACATACCTTTACTTACTTGTCAACCCCCCCTAGTCCTCCGACTCATCCTCATCAGGCATCGCAAACTTGCCCAAGCCGAACAACCGACACGCGTGTTCCAATGCACTATCTTCCCAAGCCTCGTAGCCCACGAAGCCATAGCGTAGTACGCGCTTAATAAACTCGTCCCGGTCGCCCGAATAAATGTCGTTGTAGACAAGTTCCAATATCATCTCTTTGCGTGTCATACGTTGTCCTTAAAAAACCATGCGGCAATCAGCGCCAATATCACAAATGTCACCGAGCCTTTAAGCAATAAATCCACAATCAAATAATCCGTCGCGTCCATGTCCGCACCTCTTAAAATGGATTAATAGGTTGAGGTTGTTGCGGCTCATCGAGCGGTAGGTCTAACTGATTTGTGATTTGGCGCGGTCGGCACCACCACTCCCGCAGTTCGTAGAGTTCGCGCTCATAGTCGAACATTTGCTGAGTGATCCAGTCCTCATCCTCGATGGGTATCCACCAATCGTTTTGTATCTCTTGCAGTCTCATGGCAGTTTCACCCAACGGTTATCATCATCGCCGTAGTCATCGTCCGACTCGTACGCATCGAACCATTCCGCAATGTCTTCTAGTTCGCCATGCGGGACCGTACGCAAGTCCACAATCGCCGGGGCAGAAAACGTAATCTGCACCCCTTGATCGTAGTATCCGCGCAGTTCAATCCTCGTTACTGCGAACTCGCCCTCATCATATTCGGCGGTCACGACCGCATCCCAGTCCGCACCGAATAACATCAACACGCCTGATTCTTCTTTAAACATGGGTCGGTCCTCGCTGTATGACTCGTAGCGCGGCGCGTTTGCACCGGGCAATCTCTGTTTCTGTCATTTGCGTTGCGAGTTCTTCGGCTAAGTTTCTAGCCTTGTTAAAATCCTCGTCCGTCAACGCCGTAATGCCTAGCACCAGCGCGAGGGTCAACGCCTCACGATCATTTTTCGGCGGCTTTAATTCAATCTCTTGTGTCATGTCAGCACCTCACTTTTTCCTAGTTTGTTCAAGTTTCTTTACAATATCTCCGACACTAGCGGCGCGTTCGCACCCTGTCAAGCCCTCAACCTAAAATAAATTCACAACGCGACCGCACCCAACTTTTTCATAGACCCGTTCGCACCCGATCAAACCGACCCCCGGACCCGTTCGCACCGGGAAAAAATCTCTCCGGCACCGCAAAACCGGGAAAAATGAGGCCGAAAAAGGGGGGCGGTGGCAGTCCCGCCCCAAGTCCACGGAGAACCTAGTTATTCGCCCGCTTCAAGGTCGCGTCGCACCAATTCCCGGCACGGTGGGGGCAGGTCATCCCACGTTATACGCCGCCCCAAGTGTCGCCCCGGCACGGCGACCGCGTATTGCCCAAACCCCGCCGGGTTAAATGGGTCCGCATCCATGGCACGGGCCGCGAATGACCCCGCAAGATGCTCCGGATAGTCCATATACACGGCGGTGTAACGGTCTATCGAGCGCCCCCCGTTATCGTAGAGCCTGACCCGCTTATCCGCTTCGATTGTTTCGTTTTGCATACGCTTTCTCCGTTTGGTTTGGTCTTATCAATAGCCGCGTTACGGCTAGACCGGGGTTTCCCCCGGTTTCGACCTTTTAGGTTTAGGCTGCGTCAGACTCCGCAGGATCCGCCGTGATGACGGTAGACCATGCGTTGCCACGAACAACGGGTGACCAGTAGTAGCAGTCCCCGAAGCATCCCCCGGCATACTCGCCGGGCCATCCCAACTTAGCGAGCAACGCTTGTGCGGCAGCCTTGTGATTTTCTTCGGGTTCTAATGCGTAATTTTTCGTCACATAGATACGCCCGGCCTCGCATTCGGCGCTGAACCGTGAACCTTTGGAATTGGTCGGGCCGTGGTACTTGGTTTTAATCGTTTGCATTGTGGTTTTCTCCGTGTGGTGTGGTTTGGATTAGAGGCCGATCATGCGAAGGGATGCGAGACCGACCCCAATGGCGAATACGCCGAAAAGGATGACCGACCCCGCGAGAATGTTGCGGACCATGTGGGATGGGTTCCGGCGGCGTGAGGTTTTGCGTTTCATGGTTACGCGCTCCGGGTTTTGAGGGCATGGGCGGCGTAGTAGAGATTGGCGGAACCCCACATGACAAAAATTATCCCCATCATTCCCGATTGAAGGTTACCGAACACAATCGAGAAAAGACCCAACGCGACAAACCCTAGGCCACCAATTGCTAGACCGACTCCTACTAGTTTCATTTCGTCTCTCCGGTTAAGGCGGGGTCATTCCCGCTTGTGCGTCAATTATAAACATACCTTTATTTATCTCGTCAACACTTCCCGCGAAAATAATTTCGCCCGGTCCAGTTCGGCGGGGTCTTGTCCCGGCTGTGTCAGGGGGTCAAAAAGTCTGACACAAGAAAAGATCAGGAAAATCAAGTACTTGCGCGACGCTTGTGTCAAGCGTTGTCCCGTGTAACTTTATATATGACACGGCGAAACGAGGGGGGGTCGAGTGGCTAAGTGATTGATTTTATTATAATTAGTTAGTAATAAGTAAAGATAAAAAAGAGTGAAAAAAGGGCGAAATGGAAAAAAGAGTGTCCGGCAAAATTTTGAGAGGATTTTTAACACGCCGCGCCCCTGCCTCTCTCCCTCTCGATTCTTGCCACGTTCCGCCGCGCCCCCCTCGTTTTTCCTGACACAGTGACACAAGCGCGGTTTTTCTTAGTTTTTTCAGATACTTACTTGTCCCGCGTAGAATTTACTTTCGACACAAGCCCGACACAGCGCCGAAAAAACCTAGTAAAAACATGGCTTTACCTTGTTCCGGGCCTGAAAACGCGTTGTTTTTTCGCTACGCTTTTTTGACTAGGCTCTGCTACGTTCGGGCGCGGCCTCTCCGCGTTGGGTCTGGTCGAGCATGGCGCGGTCTGGTCTAACGTGGCGCGGTCCAGTGGGGTTAGAAACAGATAGGCGCGGCTAGGTTGTCCCGGTCGGCGGGGTCCACGCGGTCGGGTCTGGTCCCGTTTCGTTTTCCCGGCGTGGCGCGACCCTTTCCGGAATCGGTCTAACCCGGACCCCACCCCTACCCGACCAGCCCGCTACAGGTTGAGACTCCGCGCTCGCCCCGCCCCGCTTGGATTCTCATAAACAACCAACACTTTTTCCAAATTTCGGCTAGGCCGACCCCACCCCCTTCATATAGAACACCCCCCGGCATCACATTTGGTACCATGCTGCGAATTCGTATATATTTCGCAACAATGCAGCCGCTCGTTCCGGACATCGAAGAGAACATTGCCCTTCCGGCCAGCATGGCTGAGGCCATGCCCACCCTGTCTTTTAAAGAAGAACTGGATATGCGGGCGAGGACGATCAAGTTGATATCGGATTTATCGCAGCAACCCATTGTGCCCAACGAAGAGGATTGCGCGTCCGCACAAGAGCTTGCCGTCGAAATGACTAAGCATCCTAGAAAGAAGCAGGATTTGGCTAAGTATCCGAACGAAACCGTCGCGTTTCTGGCTGGGCTCGTGGCGGAGTCGAACCACATGATCGTGGACGACCTCTCCGAATTGAAACTATTTGTTTTGAATAACCTGATGAAGGAATTTGCCCAGTCCGACGATGCCAAACTGCGCACACAAATTTTAACCAAGATTGGCGAAGTAGACGGCGTAGACGCATTTAAGAAGCGAAGCGAAGTCACGCACGTGATAAAGCCGATTGAAGAGGTTGAGCGAGAGCTTTTGCGGATTTTGGACGGCGTGGAATACGACGTGGTGGCTGAAGAGGGTGAAGTAAACGAGGAAGTTGTCGAGGAAGCCGAGGAATTACCGGAAGAAATAGGCGAGAACGATGCCCCGCCTAACACCTGAGAAGCTGGCTGCGCTGAAACTGGCGCTACCGGGCATGAAAGAGAAGCAAAAACGTGAGACGTTAAGGCTTTTGCAGGAATATGAGCGTCAACTGACGCAAGAAAGGGCGAAAGAATCTTTCTTAGACTTCATCAGCCACGTCTATCCGGGCTACAAAGTAGGGCCGCACCACAGACATTTGGCTAGAATTTTTGAAGAAATTACCGAAGGTAAAAAGAAGCGGGTCATCGTCAACATTGCGCCTCGCCATGGCAAGTCAGAGATGATCAGTTACCTCGCTCCGGCGTGGTTTTTAGGCAAATTTCCGCATAAAAAGGTCATTATGGCCTCACATACCGCCGATCTTGCGGTAAATTTCGGTCGGCGCGTGCGTAACCTTGTTGGGAGTGACCCCTACCGTGACATTTTTCCCCAAGTGGAACTTCAAGCTGATAGTAAGTCTGCTTCTCGCTGGGGTACTAACTTCAATGGCGAGTATTTTGCTATTGGTGTTGGCGGTGCTTTGGCCGGTCGCGGTGCTGATCTGTTCATTATTGATGATCCTCACTCTGAGCAGGAGGCCAAACAAGGCCGAGTCGATGTTTTCGACCCCGCATGGGAGTGGTTTCAGTCAGGCCCCGTCCAACGATTGATGCCGGGTGGCGCGATTATTGTGGTCATGACCCGTTGGTCCAAGATGGACCTGACTGGAAAGATTATTGATCACATGACCCGCGAGGAAGACTCAGACCAGTGGGAGGTTGTAGAGTTCCCGGCCATTTTAAACGATAAACCGCTTTGGCCTGACTTCTGGACGATAGAAGAACTGCTGGCTAAGCGAGCTTCGATGGATGTGCGGTACTGGCAGGCCCAGTATATGCAGGATCCGACCTCAGAAGAGGGTGCACTGATCAAGCGAGAGTGGTGGCAGGTCTGGGAATCTGAAGTCCCGCCACCTTCTGAACACATTATTATGAGCCTTGACGCCGCTCAAGAGAAGACTAATCGGTCTGACTTCAACGCTCTGATGACGTGGGGCGTGTTTTTCAACGAGGAAACTAAGAACTATAACATCATCTTGCTCAACTCGATCAAGGTTCGCATGGAGTTCCCTGAACTCAAGGCATTGGTGCTAGAGCAGTACAAAGAGTGGAACCCGGACTCGTTCATTGTGGAAAAGAAGTCCAACGGTGCAGCGTTGTATCAAGAAATGAGGCGGATGGGTGTGCCCATCAGTGAGTTCACGCCCGGTAAAGGGCAGGACAAGATCAGCCGGGTCAACGCGGTGGTGGACCTGTTTTCTTCAGGGATTGTGTGGTGTACTCAGCACCGCTGGGCGTGGGAAGTTGTTGAAGAATGTAATGATTTTCCAAGTGGCTCCCACGATGACTTAGTGGACGCCACGACTTTGGCGTTGATGAGATTTAGACAAGGTGGGTTCATCCGCCTCCCAACTGACGAGCCTGAGCCGACGAAATGGTTCAAGAGCCACAGACGGGAATCGTACTACTAGGAGATTTAAATGGCTGTTGACAAAAGCTTAATGCAGGCTCCGTTAGGTCTTGATGCCCTTGCTCCCCCTGAGCCAATCCAAATTGAAATCGTGGACCCCGAAGAGGTCCGCATTGGTGTAGACGGCATGATGATCGAGCTTTCTAAGGAAGAGCCTCGTGCCGAAGATTTTGATGCCAACCTCGCAGACTTTATGGGTGAGAATGAGTTGCAGAGCCTAGCCTCTGAACTTTTGGGGCAGTACGAACAAGACCTTTCAAGCCGCAAGGACTGGCTGGATACGTATGTCAAAGGTTTGAAAATCCTCGGTATCCGCTACGAAGAGCGAACCGAGCCGTGGCCGGGTGCGTGTGGTGTGTTTCACCCGCTCTTGATGGAGAGCGCGGTCAAGTTCCAGTCTGAGACGATCATGGAGACCTTCCCTGCGATGGGTCCGGTCAAGACCAAGATTATAGGCAAGGAAACCCCGGAGAAGAAAAACGCCTCGATCCGCGTTGCGGATGACATGAACTACCAACTGACAGAGGTGATGAAGGAATATCGCCCCGAGCATGAGCGGATGCTGCTCAGCATGGCCCTCGCGGGTAACGCCTTTAAAAAGGTGTACTTTGATCCGAGCCTTGGGCGACAGACAGCGGTTTATATACCGGCTGAAGATATTGTTGTGCCGTACGGCGCGGCAAATCTTGAGACGGCAGAGCGTGTTACGCACCGGATGCGTAAGACGAAGAACGAACTTATCAAACTGCAATACGCAGGCTTTTACCGTGACATCGACTTAGGCGACCCGGTTCGCACGATGGACGAAGTAGAGAAGCAGAAGGCAGAGGATCAGGGCTTCTCAGCGTCTATGGATGATCGGTTCCAACTGCTTGAAATGCACGTCAACATCGATTTGCCGGGTTATCCGGATGTCGATAAAGACAATAACGAAACGGGGATCGCTCTACCTTACGTAGTGACGATTGAGAAGGGGACTGGAACTATTTTGGCGATTCGTCGCAATTGGCGAGAAGATGACGAACTTAAACAAAAGCGCCAGCACTTTGTCCATTACGGATATATCCCCGGCTTTGGCTTCTATTATTTCGGACTTATACACCTTATCGGCGGTCATTCTAAAGCGGCTACCTCCCTCCTTCGCCAACTTGTCGACGCCGGAACTCTTAGCAATCTTCCGGGTGGTCTCAAATCACGCGGTCTCCGTATCAAAGGAGACGACACCCCCATTGCCCCCGGCGAATTCCGAGACGTAGATATTCCGTCTGGCGCGATTCGCGACAACATCCTGCCGCTCCCGTACAAGGAGCCGAGCCAGACCCTTTCCATGTTGATGGATCGGATCGTCGAGGAAGGTCGTCGCTTTGCTGCGGTGTCAGATCTCAAGATATCGGACATGTCTTCGCAGGCTCCGGTTGGTACCACGCTTGCCGTGTTGGAGCGTGTTCTCAAAGTCATGACCGCCGTGCAGGCTCGTGTGTACTACGCGATGAAGCAGGAGTTCAAACTGCTTGCCGGAATCATCCGAGACAATACGCCAGAGGAGTACAGCTACGAGCCGGAAGTTGGATCTCGTAAAACGAAGAAGTCGGACTATGACGATGTAGATGTTATCCCAGTCAGTGATCCGAATGCGGCAACGATGTCGCAGAAGGTTGTGCAGTATCAGGCTGTCCTCCAATTAAGCCAAACCGCTCCGCAACTCTACGACCTGCCCTATCTCCACCGGCAGATGATCGAGACCCTTGGCGTCAAGAACGCTGAGAAGATTGTTCCGGCTCCGGATGATCAGAAACCGCGTGACCCCATCACCGAGAACATGGATGCCATGACGGGTAAGCCGCTCAAAGCCTTCATGTATCAGGACCACGAAGCGCACATTCAGATCCACATGGCCCTTGGGCAAGATCCGAAGATTGCTCAGCAGATTGGGCAGAACCCGATGGCGCAGCAGATCACGCAGTCGCTTCAGGCTCACATCATGGAGCACGTGGCGTTCCAGTACCGTCGTGAGATTGAGAAGCAGCTTGGCGCGGCCCTGCCCCCACTGCCGCAGACCGATCAAGACGAGTACGACTTGCCGCCTGAGTTTGAAGTGCAGTTGTCGCAGTTGGCTGCAGCCGCAGCAGCACGGCTCCTACAGAAGGATCAGGCCGAGGCACAGATGCAGCAAGCCGCCCAGCAACAACAGGATCCACTCGTCCAGATGCAGATGATGGACCTGCAGATCAAGCAGATGCAGGCACAAGTCAAAGCCCAGCAATTGCAGATGGATGCGCAGATCCGCATGGCCGACCAGCAGCGCAAAGCCCAGAAAGACATCATGGACGCCGCTGCCAAGGCCGACGAGTTGGAGCTTCGCAAAGCAGAGATTTCTGGCCAGCAGCAGCTTGAGGCCGCACGCCTCGGTGTTGACATCCAGAAGGACAAGGCCGCGTTGTCAGCCAAGCAACAGATCGAAGGAGTTCGCCTCGGTCTTGATATTGGTAAAGCGCGGGACGGCGCCGATGCACGGCGCACACAGGCTAACAAGCCGCAACCGACAGGTGAGTAATGAGTTATTCAAACGCTTTGGAGTACCTTGAGACAAAACTCAAGGATGAGCGCAATTTAATTGTTGAAACCCTAACTCAGGGAAAACTGGATGAGGGTGAATACAAACGCCTGTGCGGGGCGTTACAAGGTCTTGACCTCGCACGCAACCATATCAAAGACCTTGCAAAACGTATGGAGGAAGAGTGAGTAGTATCAACATTGAGAAGACACAGGAAGAGGCTGCAAAAGCCAAACTCCTGCCGGAGCCCAAGGGCTACCGAATCCTATGTGCAGTCCCGCATGTAGAGGAAGAGTTCGATAGCGGCATTATCAAAGCAGACGACACAAGACGAACTGAGGAGCTGACCACAGTCGTGCTGTTTGTTGTGAAGCTGGGTGAGCAGTGTTATGCCGATAAAGAGCGCTTTCCAACTGGCCCATGGTGCAAGGAAGGAGATTTTGTCCTGACTCGCCCCTATTCCGGTACCCGCGTGGTCATCCATGGCAGGGAATTTCGCATCATCAACGACGACACCGTAGAGGCTGTCGTGCAAGACCCCCGTGGCATTCGCCGCGCATAAAGGAGTAAACCATGGCTGTTGAACAAACTGAATTTAAGTTTCCTGACGAGATCGAACAGGAAAAGGCTGCTGCCGCTGAACCGGCACAGGCCGATGACGACCTAAAGGTCGAACTTGTCGATGACACCCCCATAGAAGATCGAGGCCGTAAGCCGCTGCCCAAAGAGATGGTGGCTGAGCTAGAAAAGGACGATCTTGAGGAGTATTCCGACAAGGTTAAGAAGCGCCTTTCCCAGATGAAGAAAGTCTGGCACGACGAGCGCCGTGAAAAGGAACGTGCGTTCCGCGAGAAGGAAGAGGCCCTTCGGTTCGCAATGGCCCGCGAACAGGAGATTAAACAGCTAAAACAGCGTCTTGGCAATGGTGAAAAAGCCTACTTCCAAGAAGTTACCAAGGCCGCTAACAATGACCTCAATGTCGCCAAAGACCGCCTGAAGCAGGCCTATGAGGCCGGGGATGCTGAAAAGATAACCGACGCACAGGAGGCTTTGACGGAAGCTAAACTGCGTATTAAGCAGTATGAGAATTTTAAGCCCTCTTTACAAACTGAAGAGGTAAGAGTACAACCGACTCAACAGTACCCGGTGCCGCCGGTACCTCAAGCTGTTTCGGACCCAAAAGCCGAGGCATGGCGCGAGAAGAATACTTGGTTTGGCACTGACGAGGAGATGACCGCCCTCGCGCTGGGACTGCACGAAAAATTGGTCCGGTCTGGGGTAGATCCGCGAAGCGATGATTACTACGACCGAGTTAACGCGACCATGAGGAAGCGTTTTCCTGACTACTTCAACGAAGATGTAGCCGAGGAGAAGCCGACTCAAACGAGACAGGACGAAAAGCCTGCTCGCACAAAACCAGCCAATGTAGTGGCTCCGGTAACGCGAGGAACCGCGCCGCGTCAGGTCCGCCTGACACCGACTCAAGTTGCTATCGCCAAGAAACTGGGACTGAGCAACGAGCAGTACGCACGTGAACTTTTCAAACTGGAGGCTAACTAAAATGGCTGAGAATAGACTTGCACGCGAACTCGAAAATCGAGAATCCGCACAACGCAAAATGGCGTGGACCCCGCCCCAAACGCTCCCTGAACCGGAGCCGCAGGATGGTTGGGTATTTCGCTGGATCCGGACTAGTATTATGGGTCAACCTGATCCTTCTAATACGTCTGCAAAATTTCGGGAAGGTTGGGAGCCTGTGAAGGCCGAAGACCAACCCAAGCTGATGATGCAAGCCGATCCAAACTCCCGCTTTAAGGGGAACATCGAAATCGGTGGGTTGTTGCTCTGTAAGGCTCCGGCTGAACTAATGCAGCAGCGTGATAATTATTACGCCACGCAAGCAAAGGCTCAACTTCAGTCTGTAGACAACAACTTTATGAAGCTAAACGACGAGCGTATGCCGCTCTTTAATGAAAAGAGAACGACGATCTCGTTTGGTAAAGGCAAATAACTTATTTTGGAGTAACTAATGGCATATCCTACTATCGACAAGCCTTATGGCTTGAAGCCGATTAATATAATCGGCGGGCAGGTGTTTGCCGGTTCGACTCGCCAACGTCGTATTGATTCTGGTGCTTCCAGTATTGGATACGGCGACCCGGTGAAATTCGCATCGGACGGCACTGTTGTTGTGTGTACGGAAACGACGGCTCCCCCGGACGCTGGCTTTGCCGGTGTATTCTTGGGTTGCACGTTCGTATCCTCTGTAACTGGTCAGCCGACTTTTTCGCAGCAGTGGACTTCGGGTACTTCGGTCAAGGCTGGTACGTTTGTTTACGCATACGTAGCGGATGACCCGGACACCCTGTTCAAGGCTGTCGGTGTGTCGGCTTCGCTTGTGGTTTCGACCTCGGGCGGCTTCGTGTATGGCGACATTAATTCCAACGTTGCGTTGGTGGCTAATACGCTAAATACGACTACGGGCGATTCGCAGCAAGGGCTTTTGACTAGCTCTGTTGCAACCACTCGTTCGCTGCCTATTCGCATTGTCGATGTGGTTGAAGACACTTCCTTTGTGTCAAGCGGCACTACCTACTACCCAGAAGTTATCGTGAAGTTTAATGCTTCATACATTACGAGTAACTCTCTGATTGTGGGTGGTCACGCTTATAACAACCCACTCGGCATTTAATAGGGGAGTTCTAAGAAATGGCTATTTCACGCGCACAGTTACTTAAGGAACTCCTTCCGGGTTTGAATGCCCTGTTTGGCCTTGAGTACAAGACCTATGGTGAGGAGCATAAGGAGATCTATGAAACTGAGACCTCCGAACGTTCCTTTGAAGAGGAGACCAAACTTTCTGGATTTAGTGCAGCCCCGGTAAAAGCCGAAGGCTCTGCTATTGCGTATGACAACGCACAGGAAGCGTGGACTGCTCGTTACAGTCACGAGACAATTGCTCTCGGCTTCTCCATCACGGAAGAGGCGGTTGAAGACAACCTGTACGATTCGCTGTCTAAGCGATATACCAAGGCGCTCGCCCGAGCGATGGCGTACACGAAGCAAGTTAAGGCGGCTGCAGTTCTGAACAACGGCTTTTCAGCGTCCTACCCCGGTGGTGACGGTGTGGCCCTGTTCTCGACTTCACACCCGCTTGTTTCAGGTGGTACCAACAGCAACCGTTTGACGGCTTCTGACCTCAACGAAACTTCGCTTGAGGCGGCGGTCATTCAGATTGCTGGTTGGGTTGATGAACGTGGACTCTTGATCGCGGCGAAGCCCGGTAAGCTCATCGTGCCTCCAGCACTGATGTTCACTGCCAAGCGTCTCCTCGATACGGAGCTTCGCGTGGCAACTGCGGACAACGACATCAACGCGCTGAAGGCGATGGGGTCGATTCCGGGTGGTTACACTGTTAACCACTACCTGACGGATACGAATGCGTGGTTCCTAACCACCGACGTTCCGAACGGTATGAAGTACTTCGTTCGTACCCCGCTGCAAAACAGCATGGACGGCGATTTCGACACCGGTAACGTCCGTTACAAAGCCCGTGAACGCTATAGCTTCGGCTTTAGTGATCCGCTGGGTATGTTTGGTTCGCCGGGTTCGTCTTGATGAGTGTGGGAGGGGGGTGAAAGCCCCCTTCCCTTTTTTGTTTTGTAAGCGTATACGTTGAATTTACCGGGGTAATTTAAGTCCATCAGACAGACCCGGCTGACGACATGCAGACTGATGGACGACTCGCATGTGAGGTAATTTAAAATGGCTCAGACTACATTCAGTGGCCCGGTTAATCTGGGTGTTTTCACGGTTGCTACGGCCCCTACGAGTAACGTCTCTACAGGCTCCGTTGCTTATTTCTCAAATGGCGCTGCAGGTAACCCGGTTCTTGCGTTTTACAACGGCACCAACTGGTTGCGTGTGGACACTTTGGCTGCTATTTCTGCTAGCTAATACCCCCTAACCCTAGGAGGGTATGACAATGCAAACAGATGTCTTAGCCAGTAAAGTCGCTACGACTGTTGGCGATCTATTGGATCAAAATAGCCTTGTAATTGGGCGTTCTCGCGTAAAAGCGATTTACATTGTTCCTGATACCGGTGCGGGTACGGTGACGTTTCGTGACGGCGGGGCTAGTGGCCCAGTCAAGATCGTATTAAACACCAAGGCAAGTTCAACTTCTGCGGACTACACCCTGATGCCGGGTGAAGGATTGCTCTTCCAAACGAGCATTTACATTGTCCCGTCAGCCGTTATCTCCACGCTGGTGATTTATGGCTAAAACTCCTGCGTGGCAACGCAAGGAAGGTAAGAATCCTGCTGGCGGCTTGAATGCCAAAGGCAGGGCTTCCTACAACCGTGCTAATCCCGGTAAGCCGGGTCTCAAGCGTCCTCAACCCGAGGGCGGTGCGCGTAAGAAATCATTCTGTGCCCGTATGTCGGGCATGAAAAAGAAACTGACGAGTGCCAAGACTGCTAACGATCCGAACAGTCGGATCAATAAATCACTTCGCGCATGGAATTGCTAAAAATGAAAGACGAAAATGTTGAAACCCTAAAAAACGTGGGTGACGCGCTATCTGTCTTTACGGTAATAGGAACTCTAATCGAAATGCTTCCGTCTGTTGCGGCAATATTTACTATTTTGTGGACGGGTATCCGTATTTACGAAACTAAAACCGTACAAGGTTGGATTAAGAAGTGGAAAAACCGTGCCTAGTAAATCTGCTAAACAACATCGTCTGATGGCCTTGGTTGCTAACGACCCCAAAGCAGCCAAACGTCTTGGTATATCTCAATCTGTGGGTCGTGACTTTATGAAGGCTGACAAAGGCCGAAAATTTTATTCTGGAGGATCTACTATGTCGAGTTACAAAATGGATCGTATGCGTCCGAAGGGTCTTGACGAAATGTATCGTGTACGTCCGATGGCGAGTTACGAAATGGAAGAAATGCCGATGCGCCGTCGTGTCCGTGCCCCGATGATTATGCGTAAGGGCGGCAAAGCCGAATCGAAAGAAATGGTGAAAAAAGAACTTGCCTTCATGAAAAAGAAGGGCGCTCCAAAGTCCATGATTCGCCATGAAGAGGCGGAGATGGGCGGCAAGATGAAGAAGGGCGTGCGGAAGTTTCAAAGTGGCGGCTTCAGCCGCACAGGGCGCCCATTACCGAGTGAAGCAGAGATGAGATACATCACAAGAAATCGTGTTCCGTTGGGAGGGTATCAGAAATCTGACGAAGTAAAAATGCTTGAGAAATTCGCTAAAGAGCAGAACCTGCCCCAGACTTACGTCAATAGAGTAACTAACGCGGCAATGAGACGTCCGGTTACTCCGCCTCCTGTCGGATTGCGAGGCGGAAGGCTTGGCGCTGCATTGACTGCTGTTGGCGCATTAAGTGGCCTCGGCGGTTATTTGGCGGGCAAAGACGACGATAACGGTAATATTGAAGAGCAGTTTAAGAAACTTGAGGAAATTCGTAAGTCGAAGGGCCCCTCTGAGTTGGCCAAGGGTGGTAGTGCCCACAGCGGCATGAAGCATAAGGCCCCCAAGAAGCATCGCTACGCTGGTGGTGGCATGGCGTACTCAAACGGTGGGTCAGTGTTCCGTCGTCAAGCCGATGGCGTAGCCCATAAGGGCAAGACTCGCGGCAAGATCGTGAAAATGCGCTATGGAGGTGAATGCTAATGGCTAGGAACTTCCCCGACTTGACCGGTGACGGTCGCGTAACCCGCGCTGATGTGCTGAAAGGCCGTGGCGTGTTCAAGCATGGTGGAAGTGTAAAAAGGATGGCAGAGGGCGGAGTGTTGCCGAAAGGCCCACAAAACCCTCGTCGTTCTCCTGAACAAGCCGCCGCCGCACGTAAAGAGCGTGAGGCTTTAAAAGAAGCGGAAAGAAAAGAAAAAGAGCGGAAGATGCGCGAAGCTTATGAAAAGGCGATGCGTGAAAGTACTTCTGGTATGAAACACGGCGGTAGTGTTAAAAAAATGAGTAAGGGTGGCCGATCTGCTCCAACCCCAGCATCTAAGCCACCTGCTTCAGCCCTATCAAAATTGGGAGGTTCTGCCATGCGTCTAGGTACAGGCGCAGCACGACTTGCTGGACTTACAACTCCGAGCGGCGTACTTGTAAACGCTGCTTTGGCGGCTAAAGGTGTTTACGACCATTACCGTGACAATATGCACGATCTCCCCATTCAGCCTCCGCAACGTTTTTACGAAGATTTTTATCCTGGGATGCGTAAAGGCGGTAAAGTGAAAGGGCACAAGGTTAAAAAGTACCAAGCCGGTGGCATGATGCCTTACACCATGGGAAATGGTGGAAGCGTCCCTGCGGGTCAACCTGATCCGCAAGTATTTAAAGAATTCATGAAGCGGAATTTTGGCACCCGTCAAGGGTTGGCCTCTAACATTGGCCTTATTGGAGGCGCGATGTTAGGTGGACCCATTGGTGCAGGTATCGGTGGAAATCTAGGTACCTATATCGGTCAGAAAATTTCTCCTGCCCCTCCGCCACTTACCGATATGGCAATGCAAAGAATTCTTGGTGGTGGCATGAGAGCGCCAGAGAGAACAGACGAAGAAGATGCGCCACCCGAACCGCCCCCGTTTGTAGATGAAACTGAAGGCATGGCAGTGGGCGGTAAAGTGAAAGGGCACAAGGTTAAAAAGTACCAAGCCGGTGGCATGATGCTAGGCAACACTCCGGTAGGCCCTGCGGCTGATCCGAGTGGGACGGTGCAGGGAAGCTTTGGTGTGCCGTATATGCCGCCTATCCCTGTGCAGCCGCGTCAGTTGGGTGGGACTCCGGGGCTTCAGCCTCCGACCGTGCCGAGTGCGCCGAACATGGGCATTGCGCCGGGAGCGTTTGGTGGAACTCCGGGCCTTGAACTCCCGACGGTTCAGGCTCAACCACGCCAGCCGATGATGGGTCGGGCTCGTCCGATGCCTGTTCGTGCTCCGATGCGTGCTCCGATGCGTGCTCCGATGCGTAGACCTATGCCTGTTCGCCCTCGTGGTATGAACGAAGGTGGTGCGGTGAAGAAGTACGCTGCGGGTGGCTCGATCTCGTCGGCTTCACGTCGTGCAGACGGTATTGCCAAGAAGGGTAAGACTAGGGGACGGATGGTGTGAAGAAACGCAGGTATTCGGCGGGAGGTGGCGTGCCTATTACGGGCGGCGGTTATGACGCTGTGGCCCCGCAGTACCCATTTCCTTCAGCCCCCGGCGGTGATGCAGGTTCGACTAACAACATGACGGTGACTGTTGCCGGTCAAGAAGTTGGTGGGACTAAGCGAACTAACCCTTTTAAAAACCCTAACGCTGGAATTGTTGACGAAGCAGAAATCCCAAAGCAGATGCGTCGTGGGGGTAAGGTCAAAACGAAGCAAGCTCGTGGGGACGGTATCGCTCAGCGGGGTCGGACAAAGGGCCGTTTTGTATGATGCCTTCCCGAGGCATGGGCGTGATTGCTCCAAGGAAAGTCCCTAGGGCCAAGCGCCGTGGGGACAATAAGCCTGTGATTGGTACCGGCAAACCAATTCGTCACGCTGAAGGCGGTAAGGTCAAGAGCAAGGTCAATCAATCTGGTAACTACACTAAGCCCGGTATGCGGAAGAGCTTGTTTGAGTCTATTAAGGCTCGTGCCGTTCAAGGCACTGGGGCAGGCCAGTGGAGTGCAAGAAAGGCACAGTTACTGGCAAAGACTTATAAGGCACGAGGCGGCGGGTACAAATGAAAGCTCCGCAGCAGTCTCTTAAAGCGTGGGGTGATCAGAAATGGAGAACCAAAAGTGGCAAACCCTCTAGCAAAACGGGTGAAAGGTATCTACCGGAAGCTGCAATCAAAGCTCTCAGCCCTGCGGAATACGCTCGTACGACGGCTGCAAAGCGTCGTGGCAAAGCTCAAGGCAAGCAGTTCGTCGCGCAGCCCAAGGGTATTAAAGCGAAAGTAAGGCCGTATCGACGGCAGGGCATGTAATGGTAGACAAGACTACAGCCACAACTGAGTTTAACCTCGATCTCAATACGATCATTGAAGAAGCGTATGAGAGATGCGGGGCCGAACTGCGTACGGGTTACGATTTCCGTACGTCGAAGCGTAGTCTTGCCTTGTTGTTGATGGACTGGGCAAATCGCGGCATTAACCTATGGACGTTGGAGCAAGGCACTCAGACTTTGACTTATAATCAAAGTACATATGATTTACCGGTGGATACGGTTGACCTACTTGACCACGTGATCCGTACGGGTACGGGTACGAACCAGCAAGACATCAACATCACGCGCATTTCATCCAGTACCTACCTTTCAATCCCTAACAAGAACGCGACGGGGCGTCCAATTCAAATTTGGATTAACCGGCGTACGGGTGCGACAGGTGCGGATGATGCCGTGGTTTATCCACAATTTGTAGTTTGGCCCAAGCCTGACAACACGACGACTTGGACGTTGGTATATACCCGGCTTCGCCGTATGTTTGATCCCGGCACGGGTGTAAACGGTCAAGACATTCCTTTTCGTTTTATGCCTTGCATGGTGGCTGGTTTAGCTTATTACCTATCGATGAAAATTCCCGGCGCGGATGTTCGTATGCCGATGCTCAAGGCTCAATATGACGAAGCTTGGGATTTGGCATCTGGAGAAGATCGTGAGAAGGCGGCGGTTCGGTTCGTGCCACGTGAGAGTTTCTTGGGTGGCTACTAATGCCAAACAGATTTGCAAGTGGCAAACACGCGATTGCGGAGTGCGACCGATGTGGATTTCGTTTCAAACTTCGGCAATTAAAATCTCTGACAATCAAGACCAAAAATGTCAACATCTTGGTTTGTCCAGAGTGTTGGGAGCCAGATCAGCCGCAGTTGTCATTGGGTCTTTACCCTGTTGATGATCCGCAAGCTATACGGAATCCACGGCCTGATTTAAGTTTTTACGAAATTGGTAATGATGGTGCAAGTGGCAGTCGAGTAATTCAATGGGGCTGGAACCCGGTTGGTGGAGCTAGAGCAAATGATGCAGGACTAACTCCGAATGATCTTGCCCCGGTTGGAGAAATTGGAACGGTTACGGTCGTTACGACCTAGGAGATTGAGATGAAGAACGGAATGCGTAAAGTTGCGAAAGAAGAAGTACGAGAGCATGAATCTCGTATGCACAAAGGCAAAAAAGGCGTAAAGAAATTTGGTCATGGCGGTAAAACTGGCAGCGACATGCTGAAGTACGGTCGCGGTATGGCTAAAGTGATGAATCAAAGGGGACACTAATGAAAAATACTTCTTACAATCAGCCGAAGCCCAATCCTGAATCAACGGGGCGTAATGGCTATCCTGATACGGACGTAAACAAGGGCGTCACTCACATGAAGATGAAAGGTGCAGGTGCCGCAACTAAAGGCACGAAGTTTGTGTCACAGATTAATCTTGAAAATAACGCTAAGTATCGGGCGGGTTGGTCGCCGTGAATTACAGTCAGCTTTCGCAACTAATTCAGGATTATTGTCAGTCCACGGAGACTTCCTTCGTGGCGAATATCCCGACTTTTGTCGAGCTTGCGGAAGAGCGGATTTATAACTCAGTTCAGATTCCGGCTATTCGGAAGAACGTCACGGGCACGATGACGCAGAACTTTCAGTACTTTCAGTTGCCGGTGGATTGGCTTTCGACGTTCTCTTTGGCTGTGATTGACCCGACAACGGGTGAGTATGAGTACCTTTTAAACAAGGATGTAAACTACATCCGACAGGCGTACCCGCCGCCAAACTCGTACGGCAAGCCTAAGTACTATGCAATTTGGGATGATACGAGCA
>Ga0194118_10002304_pt1 | contig 24578 bp, 26 predicted proteins | sample TA2MahsurfametaG_2_FD_148662 | JGI IMG/M metagenome (GOLD analysis project Ga0194118, IMG submission 148662) | Freshwater microbial communities from Lake Tanganyika, Tanzania - TA2015013 Mahale N5 surface | ecosystem: Environmental > Aquatic > Freshwater > Lake | place: Tanzania: Lake...
GTAATATTGATTTTATATTATTTTAGTATAATGCTTTTTTATAAAGTTCTATTGCCTTCTCTCTCTGCTCTTTATAATCTACAATGGGTTTTGGATACCCACAATCTTTATGTTTTTCCCAAGCAGTATCCCAGTTATGGATATCTTCATTTGGAACATTTTCGAGCTCAGGTATCCACCTTTTGATATATTCGCACTTTGGGTCGTGTTCTTTTGACTGCGTATATGGATTGAAATATCGGAAATATGGTTGCGAATCTGCGCCTCCGCCTGAGCTCCAGCTCCATCCACCGTTGTTATTTGCTACGTCATAATCTACCAAATGCTGAGCGTAAAAGCGTTCGCCTTCTCTCCAATCTATTAACAAAATTTTTATTAATATACTGGAAGAAATCATTCTCCCACGATTGTGGGTCCAACCTGACTGCAAAAGCTGTCGCTGACTCGCATCAACAATGGGTATCCCAGTTACACCTTTTTTCCAAGCTTCAAACCATCGTTCATTATGATGCCATTTAATTTTATCATATTTTTTATTTAAACTATGACCTAATACATGTGGATGATTATAGAGGACTTGTCCATAAAAATCCCTCCAGTATAGCTGACGAATAAAAGAGTGATTAGACTTAAATGCGTGGTAAACTTCTCTTATGCTAACATTGCCAAATTTTATATAAGCTGACAATTGTGAAGTAGGTTTCGATAATTCATCTCTAGTCTGAGCATAGTGCTTTATATTTTTTGCGGCTATTCGTAATTGTTTCAATGCTTCTGATCTACCACCTCTTACTAAAATATCAGCGTTTTCTTCTCCAACAAACTTTTTCATAGCTGAATCAAGTGTCATTTTATTTGGTATATGAGCATCTGACAATTTTAAATGTAATTTTTTGGTAATAGGTTTTTCCACTTTTTTAGTTTTAGCCTGATTATAAAAAGGTGTAAACTTGACGTAACTCTCACCTGACCCATTTAGGACTGAGCCGGGTTCGCACAAATAATAATCTGGAGTATATGTGACAAACACTTTCATTTTCTGACACATTTTGACTATTCCATCATCTCTAATACGAGCATAAGGTGTAATATCTAAATTAAACGCAACAACATTGATGTCCCAAGCCTTAATACAATCGGCAATAACTTTTTCATTATGTCCATAAAAAGTATGAAGTTTGCCTCCTTCCTTACGAATCTCAGACGCTAAATCTTCCAACGATTCGACCATAAACTGGACAGCATTATCTGACTTATATTTATTCCCAGAACCAACCTGTTCAGGTGTAAAAATAAATATGGTGTATATATTATTACATAATTCCGAGAGAAAATTCAAACCATTATTGTCTACTATTCTTAAATCCCTCCTAAATATAAATAATCCATTTTCTAACTTAGTGCTCATTATATATATCTACTTTAAAAAAGTAGAGCAAATATTTTATTAAAATAACATAAAACTATAACAATTATTAAAATATGGCATTACTACATTTAGTAGCACATGGACATGAAAATATAAGTTTGAATATTCCACCAACTCTCTCTATAGAATATTTTACAGAAATTTTTGAAAATAATAGTTTAATAATGTCAAGAAGTTGTGATATTAAGCGTCCAGAATATCTGGAAATTGAGTTAAATCCAAATATTGATAGAAATAATTTTAGAAATGTTTGTCATAAAGTTTGTTTTGAAATGGAAATAGGTGGACAAAGAATATTATCTATCCCTTTAAGATTTATGATGCATTTAAAAGATTATGAAATATGCGATAATAAAATTTATGTTTCTATACCTTTTCAAATGTTCTGTGATGATATTAAAGCAATATGTTTACAATATCAAGAACTTAGATTTAAATTAACCAATACAGAAAATAATTTTACGTCGTGTAAATTAATATCAAAAGGGATTTACTACGACACACTGATTAGAACAGAAATAGCTAATAATAGTCATCAACATATTATTCAGCAATTATCATCAACTGAAATAACTTGTCCTAATGAGAGAAGAAATGAATTTATCTATAGAATGCCATTTACAAGCATTCATAAGGGGTTTTTTATTGAATGTGAAAATGTGGATGAAATAAATGAAATTAAATTACAATTAAATGGGCAGGATAGAACTCATTATAATAGATTTTTAGTTAGAACTAAATGTGTGAAAATAAATCAACAATTGTTATATTTTCCTCTAAATTATGATAAATCCTATACAGATAGAACAAGTGAAGGATTTGAGGGTTCATTAAATTTAAGTAGAATAGCTTTGTCAAAATTAAATATAAAACTAGACAATCCACTATTTAAATTATGTATTTATGGGTTAGGTTCGAATATGTTAATATATACAAGTGGCATAGGTGGTTTAGCATTTGATTCTTATATTAGACACAATTATGAAGAATATAATGAAGCTGTAAATTATACTACACAAGAGCAAAATAATTATGTAAATGTAAATTTAATAACTGATGTGAGTGGTAATAATATGATAGTAAACATTATATATAAACCTATTACAGATAATGATAAATTATTATGTTGTATAACACATGAGGAAATTTCTATTAACGTACGATATATGAGTTGTAGTCAATGTAGTAATAATTTTTTCGAAGATTCTGTTAAAAGTTGGTTTAGACAAAGACCACATAATAAAAAATGTCCAATGTGTAGAGTAAATTGGTCTGATTTTAATATTTACATAAATGGAGAAGAACCAGAAGCAGAATAAATTGAAGAACCTGGTATACTAGACCCACCAGCTTCTACCTAATACTTCTATTTTAGAACCCTAAGGGTGATTATGAAAGACCCGAAAAATATGTATCTAAGAAAAATAAGACACAAAAAAAATCAAGAAGAATTATTTATAAGTTCTCATATAAAATGTGCAAAGGTGAAATGAGCAAAGGTGTAAAAGTGAATATATATTAAATTATACAACTACTGCCTAATTTATATTCTTTTGATCTATTCTAATTCTCTAACAAAAATATGGTGTCCTTTTGATGTCCAATAATTATAATCACAATAATGACAATCTTCGCCACACATTAATATAATTTCATTTGGTTTATATATTTTATTTACTAAATCATAATATGGCATGCCTCTATGAAATGAACCGTATATAATTATGTCATAATATTTAGTTTTAATACTTTCTTCAATATTTTCACTTAAATTATAATCATGAAACTGTTCGTCTAATAAATTAGTATAACTTATTCCCTTTCCATATAAAGCATTATAATTTATATTAGATGATTTATAAATATGAGGAATTTTTGGGTAATCATGGCACTTATTCCCATGCAATTCTTTGAAACCGTGCAATGTTAAACATCTTAAATAATCAGGATGTATACTTCCAGATAAATATAAAATTTTGGATGCGCTAGTATTATTTGTTTTAGTTAGTATATATTCTGCTATACTTTTTGTTGTTAAATGTTTTTTTGTGTAATCAATAAATTTGTTTACTAATGATTCATATATATTTAATTCATCTACATTAATTTGGTGTATATTTTTATTTTTAAAATTATTATATAATTTATTTCCTTCGAGCAATAAATTTTTTGGTAATAGAGCCATTGTATTTTCAGGACATTGTTCAATATCAATAAAATATGGAATACAACCATTTGCTATAATTTCATAATGACGCATGCAATCCCATCCAGCTTTTTTTTTAGTAATTGCAAACATTGATTCTCTATACTCATTATAATAATCTAATTCATTGTTATATATATATGTTGTTAAATTGCCTGGTATAAGATTGGATAATATTTTAGTTTTTTTTGGCATATAGTTTATAATTTTTCTTCCGGAATAGAGAATGTAATTGGATGTAACAAAGTATTCATTTATGAATTATAATTTTTTTTTATTTTATATAAATAATCGAATCCGTTATGATCTACCCCTTTTCCAATATATTCAAAATTATTATTTATTAAATGTTCTTTTACATAATTTTCTTGGTTTTCTAAATGTATATATTCGAACGACAAAAAATTTATGTTTGATTTTTTAAAATCAATATCTAATAATATTTCAGCATCGATTCCCTCTACATCTAAAGATAATAATTCGATCTCCTGAACAGTAATTTCTTTTAAAAAGTCATTTATTTTTTTTGGTTTTACTATAAATTTGTTTATTATGCAATTTTCTCCGTAATGTTTTTTAATATGTTCTATATTAATTGATGCTACTTGATAATGTGGAGCATCATCAGGACAATAAAATAATTCAACCTCATCTTTTATATAATTTTCTGTAACAACACATAATTGATAAATAATAGCTTCAGAATAATCTTTCCAACATTCTTTTAACAGAGGTATATTTATTGGATTCGGTTCAACTAAAATAATTTGTTTTATTCTATTTCTAGGTAATTTTTTTATAAATTCTGTGAATCCATCTCTATAATTAGCTCTCTTATCTAAATCCCCAGCACCAGAACCTATCTGCACAAAAATACCAGACCCATTTGAGTAATTTTCTAAATTATTCATTATTTATAATTAATATTTTTATAATTATTTTTATGTTATTATTTATATAAATTTAAAATCATATAATTTTATCTTCTAGCTAAAATAGTTAATCCATTATTATTTGTAAAACGTTCTTTTAAGTACCATTCTGGATTATGAAGTAGAAATTCTTCTACAGCGGGCCACAAACCTTTTTTAATTTCTTCTACAGGAAATCCGCTTTCTTGACTTTGTTTTTCGGCATTCCACCCTTGTCTAATAGTCTCTCCATATATTTCATCAACAGTTGTGTCGTGCATAATAATATATTTATTTGTAATTTTTGAGAACTTTGCTAATTCTCTTTTTAGTTGACCATATACATGCCATGTATCAATAAAGGTAATATCATAATTTTCATTTAAATCTAATAATAGATTATTTTTCCATTCGTATTTTACAGAAATATTATCAAGTCCATTTGCTAAATACAATAATTCATAGATATTACATTCATCTATATCATTTAAAAACAATCTTTTATAGACGCCATTTTTGTTATTAAGCAAACCATACAAAAATGCCCAAGACGATATACAGCCTCTGACACCAGTTTCAAAAACACTATCACATTCCATAGCATACTTGTATAAAGTTGGTAAGTGTTCAAATATGTCAACTGAATTATGACCTCCACAAACTAAATCATACTTATTCTTTATCTTATCCATTTATATTTTATTATATTTGTATTATTTATATTGTTTTATAAAAATATAATAAAATCATATCTAAAACATCAAGTTATTTAATTTTATACCCACCAGCTTCTACCTAATACTTCAATTTTTGAGCCTTTTTTATAAATATTCATATCTCTAATTTCATATAAATTAGAAAACCATTCATTTATAAATTCCTTGCATGTAGACTCATCAATCTCATTGCTATAATCTTTCTTGATTTTCTCTCTAATTTCAATCATAGAATCTGCTAATTTATTTAAGGTTTGGTCACATGCTCTCATATCAGGTCTTAATCCGGCTTTACATAAAATTTCAGAACCCCATGCAACTCCAATACCGGAAATTTTGGTTTGGTCTAATAACAATCCAGCTAGTTTTTTCTTAGACTTAATCCAGTTATCGACTTCTTTGCGTAAATCTGCTTCTGAACTTGTTATCCAATTTGTGCCGAGTTTTTGGGTTTCTGCAGCATAATTTGCAAACGATACTTGGTCTCCACATATCCAACCGGTATGTAATTTTATGAGGTCATTATTATCTAGAAGACAAACTTTTCCGGTTAGTCCAAATGACCAATTTTCACCTTCCTTATCATTTTTAAATACGAATAAATGTTTACCATATGCTGTTGTTTTTTCATAGTGATAATACTTATTAATAGCTTCACTTAAAATCCAAATTTCAGGTCCTTCTGGCATATTAAATAATATTATAAATCTTTTATATTATTTACATATATTTTGCTACACTTTTTCAAAGTGTCAGTTTTATTAAGTGATTTTACCAATTTGTTAGTTGTTTAAGACCAGACCAAAATGTATCGTTATTTTGTTTTGCCTTCTCTGACTGTTGAGCATAATAAAATGCAAGTGCTGCAGATTCTTCGTTCTTCTGTTTATCCTGTTGATATAATTGACGAAGTGCGTCTTCCTTACTTAGAGGTGTAGTATCAACAGTATCACGATGTCTTTTATATTCATCCATTGATTTAAATTTTTGAACCTTATTAAAGTCGTCTTCAGTAACAGGAATAACTGATTCAGCGTAAGCTTGTCTTAAATCAGTATATCCCATTCCACCGCCACCGCTAAATAAAGAGCCTGATGAAAAATTACTATTATATTCCATCAAAGAAGAACCGCCTGCAGATGAAGAAACAAACGCATCTCCTACACCTTTATATGGTGTTAATGCTTGAATTTCTTTTTTTCTTTTTTCCATTTCTCTCGCCATTGAATCTTTATTAATATTTTGAGGAGTAAATACAATGTCTTCATCTGATTTTAACCAACCACCATAACCATGCTCAACAGGGTCTTCTAATCTATGTTTTTCAAATTGTTCATTAAACCATTTATTAAAATTATTAGAGTCTTTGAGGTCTTTTTTCATGTCAAACATTTTATCTAAAACTTGACCATTTTGTGAGTCAAAGTATTCATTTTTATCTGCAGTTTTTTTAGTTGTCTTATTTTGGAATTCATAAATGTCTTTAAGTTTTTGATAAGCTTTACCAAAAAATACGAAATATTTATTATCTAAACGTGATTTATCTGGGTGAGTCTTTAACACAATCTTTTTAGCTAGTTTTATAGAGTCCTCAGTTAAAATGATAGAAGTTTTGAATCCAAATAATTTGTACAATTCTTCTCTCGAATAATTCTCAATATTTAAGTCGATTAATTCGTATTGTGTTTTGTCATAATTAACATTAATAGTATCTATATCTTTAACATGATTTTTAAATGGGTCAATGCCTGCAAATGGGTCGTGTTTGTAGTCGTTCCCGGTATTTTTAATTTTAATACCAGTTTTTGCACAAGTTGTCATTGAAAAATTGGGTTTTTCGTTCCTAGACTTCATTAATTATTGGTAGTATTATTATTTACATCGAATAACCTAAATAATAATTAATTGATACATAAATTTTTACGGATGATTTGTATTTGATCATTTGTTAATCCTAAATCCCCAGATTCTCGGATTTGATTTTGAAAGTTAAAACTTCTTAATTCCTCATTTCTTCTGCGTTCAATTTCATCCAAAGAAATTTGTGGGTTATTTTCTTCAGAAAACATTGTAAATGATTGTCGTTCTTTCTCAACAATACCATAATAATAAAACCCATCATTATAACGTTTCTTTTGCAATCCAATATCTTTAAGATATTTAGATAGTCTTGTTCTAAATCCAGATACTTTATCATTTTCTATTTTGACAAATTTAGAATTAATAATTAAATCGTATAATGTGGAAGCTTTCATCTTGTGATTAACATCATTATCGATAATATATTTTGAATTTAAGAATTTTTTAACTTGATTTTCTTCACTCGATGCTATATTATTTGCGTCATTGTGTTTATTAGAAAAATCGATATATTGTGATGTCACTAAAAGTTTTTTGTTTATCTCTTCAATATCGTTAAAATGAACCTTGTTAAATTCTCTTTCAACAAAGCTAATAATATCTTTATTGTTTGTTGCAATTCCAAATAATTTTATAAATCCAAATTCAGGATGATTTTTAATTATATGTATAATATCTGTATTAGGGTCTAGAATAGTTATGGTTTGCAAAAATTTATCATTCATTAAAACAAAAATAGATGAAAGATTAATTTCCTTTTCATTTTCTTCCAAATTTGTATCATCTATAATTAAACAATTTTCACTAAATCTAGGAAATAATATATCATATTGAGTATTATAACATATAATATTATTTTCCTCCTTATTGAAATCAATATGTTTAATTTCATTAAATGGTATGATATCTGTATCGGTAATTTCATATTTTCTGATCTCTGCTAAAATATGTTTTTTAAGCAAAATTTCAGGATCAATTCTCTTTCTAACATAAGCTAAATTCCATGGAGTTATTTCTACAGATTTATTTGGCAACGGTTTATTTTTAAGAGTTTCGGGTAATATATTTTCAGGAATAACAATACCCATATCAGAAAGAACGCTATCGATTATTGTATCTTGTGGTTTTAATTGTGTTTGTTCAACAGGATAATAACTGATTGATGTTTTAAATTCGGAAATGGTAGATTTACTTTCATTTGTTTTTTTAAAATATTTTTTTTCAAAACCTTTAACAGTTCTCTCCGAAATAATATTATTAATAACTAACGGCATATAGCTATTTAAATATTCATCCTTAAATTTATAATTAATGTCTTGAAATAATACACCACTTACATCTTGAACAGTAATTACTTCTGGTATAGATACGTTTGTTTCTTCAATATCAATCAATAAATCACATTCATTATACCATTCTTCAATAATATTCATATATTTATCGTCAATTTTCAAAACAGGTCTCATGGTATCATCTTCAAAGTTGAGTAAAATGATATTTCTCTTCTTTGAATTAGTGAATACACTCTTCTCTTCAAAATCAACACGTAATTTTCCGATTATATTTTCAACAGTTGTTAATTTTCCAGCTAAAACATCTTGTAATGCTGCAGTAACAATTTCAGCCAAATTAACCTCCTTAGGTTTTTCAACAACTGGTGGTATACCTTGATATCTTACATTATCATGTGTAATAGTATTACTCATCCATGGTGATACTGGAATATAAGAATTTACTGAGTCATTTCTTATTTGTAAATTATCTACAAAAATATGTGGTTGTTGAGGAATTAATTGTCCAGTAGATACTGAAGGTGTAGATCTCACAAAATTACCGAGAGAATGATTTGTCATTAAATTTACACTTTTACTAGGTTTGATAGCAGATTTGCCTCTAATTATGTTAAGACTATGTTTAGGTAAGTATTTGTCATTATTTGGTATTCCAGCTTTAATCATCTGTTTAACGCTTGGATTTTTACCAATTCGTTCTCTTCCAACACTACGCATAATTTCATTTCTCCTGTTATTAATAACTTGTTTAGCGTGAATTTTTTTATTATGATCAATAATGATTTTTCTAAGTAAATTTGCTTTAAAATATTTGTCTTCAAAGTAATTTTTTAGTTGTTCTGATTCTTGAATATCCATTACGATATTATCGTCAGATTTGGGCGCGTGTATAGTATCAATATTGTCTGCATATGGGTTCATTTCTTCTAAATTAACGTCAGTATTATTTTGATTAACTTCGATATTTTCAGATGAATTATTAATTTCTCCTAAATTATTTTCGGAATCGTGTATATCCATTTTAATATATACACTCTATACACGATTTTAAGCCATTTTAAACGCATTAAAATAATTAATTAATATATAATGAAAACCGACATAAATTTAAAATTTGAAAATATATATTGTAAAATGAATGAAAAAGAGGACAAACAAACAAAAAAATTAATAGATGAACCAGTATCAACTGCAAGCGCGGATCCGTTTTTTTGCAGTAATATATGTGATTGTTTATTAGGATGTTGTTTTTTATTATGTGTGTAATATATATGGCAGCATTAAGAGCTGATTTGGTATTTTCATATTGGATATATTTTTGGTATATTTTATATGCATTTAAAATAACAAAATATTCTCCAAAATTTCCTCTTATATTAGGAGTGATTGATAATGTGATTATGTTATTTTTAATGCTAGTGTATGGTACAAGTACACGCACGATTTTTTATTTTATAGTTATAAATACTCTAATTAAAATAGTGCCATTATATTATTTGAGGTTTGAACCTATTCAAATGAAAGACATAGGGTTCACGATTTTCTTATTTGTAATTTTTGTTATTTGGCTTCATTTAAATAGCCAAAGCTTATTTGGTAATATAAAGCTTATACACGATTCACTATTATATGGTCAAGATAAAACACCATTTATGGCATTTATAAATAAGCTCAAAACTAATTTTAAAAATTTAGAAGTAATATAGTATGACAAATGAATTAATTGATAAATTTAAATACTTACCAGATGAATTAATACATATTATTATTAATTATACTAATGTATTAGTGTATAGACATGGTAAGTACATGAATAGACTAAATAAGTATGATGAAAGGTATAATTTGGTTTCTAGTATAACGCGCCCTATAAAAATCGGTTCACATAAAGTTTTATTACGACTTACTGACATAGATTATAAAGGATATTTTATTATATATGATATGTCTGATAAATTGACCAAAGTTAACATAAGATTTTTTAACAGAGAGATTGATGGGTTTGATAAATATTATGAAATTAAAAGTAATTTTACTTATTTATTTGATGCCAATAATAAATGGCGTAAAATAATACAATACATTATGTGAATAATATAACATTGAAATAATTTAAATAGTAAAGTATAAATTATACAATAATGAATACTGCAGATATACCTTGTGTAAAAATGACAGAGCAAAATAATAAATATAGTGAAAATACTATTACTGCTATTGAATTAGAATTAATAGATGAATTTAGATGTAAATATAGTAGTGATTGGTTTGATAGAGTCTATTTATGTTGGGAAGATACAAATTTTAAACCACCAACCACTTATGGACCTATTAAAGGTTTTGATTGTTATCGTTATAATTCATTTAAAAATGCTGATATTGGATGGAATAATAAAAATGAATTACATAAAATAGATGTAAGACATACAATGATTCCAATATGTAAATGGGTTCCGGAAATATTTGACAAATATATTTTAAATTGGAAATTACAAAATATGTATTGGGGTGGTAAAATTTCTATGGGTAGAGGATTTAACAAGTATTGATAAATTTACATTTTACAAATTAATAAAATATAAATAAATTAGATATCTAAGCTAACGGTATTGCTTGCAGATTTTTTTCTGCGTCCACTTCTTTTTGGCATATTTACGTCACTTTGTAAATCTTTTAAATCATTAATGCTTATAGTGCTATTATCATTTGCATTTTGCATTGGTTGTTGAATGTTAATTGTTTTAGTTTTTAATCCAGAGAGAATATCAGTAATATCACTTGGTCCCTTCATTTCTGGACGAGGAGCAGATTGTCTTCTACTACTTCTATCTTGAATATCAGGTCTATCAAAATTCTCTCTAAGATTGATTCCATCTTCGAAATTACTCTTACTCATATTTAAATCTGGTCTAGCAAAATTATTATTACCAGGTCTTCCCATTGGTGGAGGAACTGCGTTAGGTCCTTGAGTAGCTAGAGGTGGTGGTGGTCCCATACCTTTAGGAACTTCAGGATTCATTAAGTTAGACATAAATCCTCCAAATCCAGGATTAGTTTGAGCCATAGAATTAACTGCTGCATTTTGGAATGATCGCATTAAATCTGGATTTTGACGCAATATATCGTCCATACCTGGCATAGCGGATTTAAACATTGTATTAGTCATATGAACCATCATTGCACTACCTCCAAGTTGAAATAATAACTTCAATTCTGGTGCCATTGATGCCTTACTCTTATATTTTTCGTGTAATTCACCAAAAATGTCATCATAATCAGTAATATTTTCTTGAACTTGCTCTGACCAACCATCTAATTTAACGTCAAATGGATCAAACTTGTTGTTTAAAAATTCAATACCATTAATAATAGCCATTAGCATATTGCCTTGAAATTTAACGGAGTTTTGTTTAGTTTTTTCTTCCATGATAGTTTCGTATTCTCCCATCATTTCTTGGAGTGAAGAATCCATAGAATATTTCTTTGACAATTCAACACCTTTTTTCTCAAGTCCTTCTAACTTTCTTAAGTACTTGAATTTTTCTCTCAGCATTTCGTCTTTGGATAATTTTGGTTCCATTGGAACAGGCTTATCAGGATTTAAAGGAATATTATTAAATTTACCATATCCATCCCAAGTTTTGCCATCATTTTCAGTGTTAGAAGTAGCTTTGCCTAAGTCTTCTTCAAACATATTTAAACGAATACCTGGCCCATCACTAAATGAAACTGATGGTTTATCAAATAAATCTGATTTAGGTGCAAAACCACTAGAAGGAATATCATCAACCAAATCATTCAATTCATTTTCGAGTTTATTTAAATCTTCTAAATCAATATCACTAGTTGGTCTAGAGCTTTCTCTTACTTTATCATTCATTAAAAGCTCTAATCCGCCTCCAAAATTAGAAGAAGAACGACCAAAATCTCCATCATTAAAATCTAGCTCAGTTATATCCATTAAATCAGCCATATTTATTGATTTAATAGAACATTTAATTTTAAGTATTACGAATTACAATTAATATATTTTTAATTTAATTGTATTTTTTTCTAAAGTTTTTTATTATTTATAAACCACAAACCTTGCAAAAATGCATCTGATAAATCGTCTTTCTTTTTGTGGCTATTAAAATAACTTATATGCTCATTAAATCTAAAATCTAATGTTAACACCCCTAAACATTTTGATATACCTAACTTTTTTCTATCGCTATATTTTTCTTTATCTTTTGTGTCACAATCTTTTAGTTTATTTGAAGCTGATATAAATTCAATATGTTCTACATTTAAATTAGACATGATAAAATATTGTACAATCATTCCTTGAATAGTTTTCATTCTAATTGCTAATGGTCCGATTTGATTTTCTATAATAACATAATCGATTTTTCCCTCATCTTTAAATAAATCATTAAATTTATTTTTAATATTAATACCGATATTAAATAAATCAACTTCACATGCTTTTTTGCTTTCAATTGTGTCAAAGTATGTTTTTTGAATATGTTCATTAATCAAATTTGCTAAATCAGTTTTTTTTATTTTTGGGTCATATTTAATATTATGTATGTCAGCTATTTCGTATAACTTTGCTATTTTATGCTTGTTAATGATAGATGGCTTTTGTTCGGCAGATGGAATTTGATATTGTTGTTTTTTAGAATGTTTGGCACAATAGCATTTATCGTCTTTCTTAAATTTTGCTGGTTTATTGCAAATCTCATTTTTATCAACAAAACTACATTTTAAAGTTTCCTCTTCTGATAAGTTTACTACATCCCATTTTGACACCTTAAAATGCTCCGCAGTTGGTGATTTTTCAAAAAGACAAAATGCTAAATTTTTTATACCAACATCAATTGATAATATTTTCATTATAATAATAAATTATAAAAACTTATCATTATATTGTTTTACTTATTATTTTATTTCTTAAAATCGGAAGGATTAATAGAAGGTGCAATCAATCTAGCATTTAATTGTTCTCTCGATATATATGGATTTTTAAGGTCAGAATTACAATAACCAAAGCCTGGTCTACCAGTATCAAATGTTCCTTTAAATGTATATGGAACATTATCAGATGGTGTACTACCACTGCTGACATGTGGATCTAATCCAAGAGTATAACAAGCTTCTTGAGTGTTATAATTCATAATTTGTGCACCGTTATTTTGTAGAAATTGACGATATTGCCAATTAGAACGAATACCTTCTTGTTTTTGAATTCGCTCGTTTACAACAGCGTCAGGTTGCCAAGAACAGTACAGTCTTCCATCTGATAGTATTGGTGGAAAATTAAAATCTATATTATTAGAACCGCTATAACAGTTTGACCAAGACATTTATATAGTATAATTATATAAAAATGTCTATTATAAAATTACAATTACTAAATATTATATTATAAAATAAACTAATTTAATAAGCTCTTTGAAGAAAATAATAACCATAATTTTTCGCTTGTTCTTTATCTAAATATGTTTCATGTATATAAAGTTTTAATATTTCATTTCTATTTTTAAAAACATATTTATATTCAGGTTTATTAAAAATACTTGTAAATACAATTTCTTCAGGAAAACTACTTAAAAATGGTAATCCAAGTTTTACCATTTCATAATATTCATTAATAAAATTATCTATTTTTGATGATCTAAAATTTAAACCAAAAACAATACTATTAACATTGATATCATCTCGTATATCTCTTTTAACTAAATTTGATAATAGTTCAACCGTTTTTGGAAAGATTATATTAACACATGTATCAGGATTAAAACAATTTGGAGGAAAAGCTCTAAAAATCACATCATCTTCAGCAACTATATCAAATAATTGTTCTGGATTATTAACAGCATAACAAGCCGCGTCTAACCATATAACTCTTTCAAAACCCAAATTTTTAGCTTCTAACATCATAAAGATTTTAAAACTATAAGGAACGCCTAAATATTTCATTTCAATTCCTGTTGGGTTAGGAAATCCTCCGTTTAATAAAAGAAAATATCCATTAAAACCAACATTTTCTAATGATTCTTTTATTGACAATGAAGCGGTGTAACGATCATTAAATAAAGAAGTACAACATACAAAACAATTTTTTCCATTACCACCATTACCTATTTTAAATAATTGTTTTTCAGGAATATTATTATTTGAAATATCTATAATTTTTTGACATATACCACGGGTTGTTCTTCTTTTCATTTCTTCAAAAGTAGTTCGCATTTTTTCTTTTGGGTATAAATTTTCCAAAAACTTATCAATATTTTTTTCTTCCAATTGTTTTTGAACATTTACATAATCTTCAAAACTATATTTTTTTTTATCTGTTATATCAATAATAAATGGGTTTTCTAGTTTTTCAAAAAAATCTATGTTCATTTTTAAATATAATATCTATATATCTTTAAATACACATATCATATAATTATTAAATTATTAAAAAATTATTCTACACCAAGCAATTTAAGTATTTCTGGTTTCTTTAACTTTGATGCATCTGAATTTGTTGTTAATCCTTTTTCAACAGCAATGCTTCTAAGCTTTGGCAATTGTAATTTTTTGTAATCAATCGTCTCGTCTGTTATATGGTGTTCATCTCCTAAATTAATTGAAATAGTTTTCAAATCACTTACAGAAGGCATTTCAGAAGGTTTTGATTCATTCTCTTTTTCTTCTAAATTTTCATATTTAAGATCTAAAACTTGTTCAACATAATCGTCTGCCATTTCAGGTAGTTCATCTAATGCTTCAAAACCATCTAAATCTTCAGTAGGGTCGAATTCTAAATTATTTACTTCTTCATATGAGTTATCATCTTCCTCTTCGTTTGATACTTGTAATTTAATAATTTTAACATCATCATCGTTATCGGATTCTTCGCTGATATCTTCTCCATCAGTTGTGTCATCTAATTCCTCTTCTATTTCCTCTTCTAATTCCTCTTCAGAACCTTCATCAGATTCTTCATCGTCTGAAACTTCAATTAAATTGTTTGTATCAGAATTTCCTAAATTCCCTCTAATGGGAACTGGTGGTTGTTGAGACCCCCCTCTTATAGCTAAATGGTTTAGTCCCATTTTAACCCCGTTCATATCCTCTGCTAATGTTGAGACCAAGCTTAACATAGAAGCGATTTTGTGATTTTGTTCTCTCATTTTACTTTCAAAATAAACAACAAGAAGTGCTACAACAAGCACTAATATTCCTAAAAACATTAAAAAAGTTGGATTAAATAAATCTGCTAATGATGCCATATTATTACAAAAAGATTATATAAATTAATTTATTTACTAACGAATTAGTTTATATTTTAAATTAAACTGAATCAATTATTTCTTTTGGATAGTTCATTTGTTTTAATACTATTAATCCGCCTTTAATATCTGAAATACCTTCAGCTAGAGTATATTTATATATTAATTCATTATTCTCTTTTTCTGTGAGCATTTTACAGTTTATAATTGCATTTGATTTTTCTAGTTTTTTGCATACTTTAATAAAATGGGTTGTTAGTAAGCACGAAACATTTTTATATTTAGTTATATACTTCATAAACGATGTAGCACTTTGTTCAGCTTCTTCAGGATTTGTACCAGAATATAATTCGTCGAATGCACATAAGTGAGTTTCTTTTGACGACACGCTAATAGCATCTAATATTTCCTTACATCTTCTGGCTTCAGCTTGGAATAAACTATCGCGTCCAGATGTGTCTGGAATATTTAGATAACAATGAATGTGATTAAATGGTTTAAGCTTTGCCGAATCATAAAATCCGCATCCAAATTGTTGAGTGAATAAAATATTAATTAATGTTGACTTTAAGATAGTTGTTTTGCCAGATGCATTTGGTCCTGTTATAATCATATTTTTCTTTAATTTTATAGTATTCTTAATTGGATTAGAATTTTTTAATGTAGCATAATAACTATTCTCTAAAATGGTCTTTTTTGACTCATCTATAAATAAAGCAAAACTTATTTTTCTCTCTAGAATATTTTGTTGTAAACCCTTTAAACAGTCCATATAGCCATTGAATCCTAAAGAATACATGATTGTATCGTCATATATTTTATCGGTATGTAATTCATAAAAGCATTTGAATACATAACCAATCTCCTTAATCTTACTGAAATTAAACATATTATAATCAGTTATCATTTCGATTTTTTTATGCATAACTTTTAAAGTATCTAATTTCTCTCTAACAACAGAATTGAATTCGTCATGAGTTTTAAGCTGCGACGAATATTCAAGATAATTTTCCATTGAATTAATGGTATGATTAATATAAATTCTAATTTCGTTGAAATGATTATGAATCGTTTTCATGTTGTTATTAAATCTTACACAAACCATAAAATTTTGATAAATTGAAAATAAGTAAAATGCGGCTGAAATAAATATGTAAAATTTTTCTTGAGAATTAATCTCTCCAAAATTAACAACAAATAATTTACCAATTGCGTTCTGACTAGCAACTATTTTTAAAACTTCAATATATTCACTTATTGTAATTTGTAACCCTTTCATCTTAATAATAAAAAATGGTATAATGAGAATTATAATAGGAACAAGTAGAGAGATTATGGGTGATAATAAATTATAAATACTCATAAATTGAAGAAACCATTCCGATCTATTTAAAAATTCGAGCATTTCCCACTCGACAAAATAATATCTTTCTTTAAATCCTGCATCAATTTTCAGTTCATTCCAAATGTCAACTATATTTTTATAATTATTAGAATAATCTGTATATTTTACTCCTAATGGTTTATATTCCTTTAAAAGTATTTGATTATCTTTCAAGAATTGAACATCAGTTGTATAAAATTTACATAGCTGTTGATTAAGTTTTTTAGAAACATCATTATCATTATCAAAACAAAAGTTATATATTGGATTACAAGATGCGTCAACAGTTTCTACTAATTCTAAATCTTTTACAATATTTTTATTCAATTCAACTTTGCTTTCATTATAAAAAATAGGAATTTTAAAATGCTCATTAATTTCGTTAATTTTTGTTTCTGAACTCATTATATGTTAAATAAGAAATATAATGAATAATTTTTACGAATAACCTCATTGATGATAATATGTTTGATGAGAAATTACGTATTTTTTATTTATTTTATCATATACCTTAATATGATAATTATAATATTTAAAATCTGGTGTGTTTTTATATAAATTATTCAATTCATGTAAAGCTTCTTGTAAATCAGAAAACATTAATAATTCTTTCCAAAAACTTTCTTGGCAAGCATCGTTTTCCTCAATATCTCTAGTTATTATATATAATTTATTATCCTCTGACATTAGACAAATTAATAAATTTCCTTTATATAGTTTTAAATCTTACTTAAAAAGCTCAACTCTCCTGGCAATTCACGTATTTGTGTAGTATAATGTTCTTCAATTCTTTTCATCTGTCCAATATCACGTCTGGTAATAAAATTTATACCAACACCTTTTCTACCCCATCTTCCAGAACGTCCGATTCTGTGCAAATATGTATGAACATCCTTTGGTAAATCGAAATTAATAACAACGCTGACTTGTTGGATATCTATACCACGCGCAGTAACATTAGATGAAATCATAACTCTAGAAGTTCCATTTCTAAAATCATTAAATGCTCTATCGCGTTCAGATTTATCCATATTACTATGAATGCGGCAAACAGGAAATCCGTCTTCGCACATTGCTTCATATAAATCTTGAACACGTTTAATGCTGTTGCAATAGATGATTGTATGAGATAAAGTAATGAATGAGAAAATACTCTTGAGAGTAGTATACTTTTCTCTGTCATCATTAACAGCAATATAATATTGACTAATTCCTTCTAAGGTAAGCTGTTCACGTTTAACACAAATTTTAATAGGGTTGCGCATAATTTTTTCGATAATAGAGTTGATGCTATCAGGTAAAGTTGCACTGAATAAGCACACTTGTACATCAGAATTTAAAAACTGAAAAATATTATAAACTTGTTCTTTAAATCCGGATGACAACATTTCATCAGCTTCATCAAGAATAACTAATTTAATGCCCTTAGTGCTAATATTTCCTCTACGCATCATATCATGAACACGTCCAGTGCAACCACAAATAATATGCGGAACATTTCTACTTGAGAAACTACTACCTTCTTCAATTGCAGCTCCACCAAAAAGAGTTTGAATTTTTAATCCATTCATAAAGCTACCTAAACTAGAAACAACTTTTGCAGTTTGAGTAGATAATTCTCTAGTAGGAGATAAAATAAGAACTTGAGTTGTTGGTTCAGCAATATTTACTCGTTGTAAAGCTCCAATAGTAAATGTTGCTGTCTTACCTGTGCCTGATTGAGCTTGAGCAATTACATCTCTGCCTTCCATTACAGGTTTAATAGCTCTTTGCTGAATGGGACTAGGATTTTCAAAACCATAAGCAAAAATACCTCGTAAAATGTTTGGGTTTATTTCTAACTCATCCCAACTATGTATTACATGATCCGAGGAATCAAATACTAACTCCTCAGATAAAGCTTCGTTAACAGTAGTGTCGTTATCTGTTTCCATATTGTAATATAGTATATACTAATCTATTTAAGTGTATTTATAATAATTATTATATTATAAAAAAAATTGATATAAATATAATAGTATAAAATATAATACACAATCAATATGGCGACTAAAACCTTAAGTTTAAGATATAATTTGGAACAAATCGAAGATGTTATTTTCAAGGGATTTTACTATGTAGTTCCTGATGAAGTAATGGAAAAGATTTCCAGTTTAGCTATGCAAGTAGGCTCACCTGATTATGTAAAGACTCCTATTTTTAAGAAGCGTGAAAATCCTATGAAGGTCGAACAAACATCTGCAGTAAAAGAACAAGGTAAGAAGAAACGTGGTAATAGAGCTATGGAAATTTTGAATGATGACGATTGGGATTCTATTAGAACATTTCAAACTACAAAAATTGAGACAAAGGTTGGCATTGATGCAGATTTTGATTCTATTAGAGGATTTATTAATAAAATGACTGATAAAAATTATATTGATATGCGTAATAAAATTGTAGAAGTCATTGAAAAGTTGGTTTCTGAAAATTCAGATGCAGATTTAAGTGGAATTGGTTCAAATGTTTTTGATATTGCATCGTCAAATAGATATTATTCAAAAATTTACGCAGATTTATATGCAGATTTGTCTTCAAAGTTTGATTTTATCAAGTCCAAGTATCAAGAGAACTTCAAGAAGTTTGCTGAATTATTTGAGAATATTGAGTATGTAGATCCTAATGAGAATTATGATAAATTTTGTGAAATTAATAAGATTAATGAAAAGCGTAAGTCATTGGCGACATTTTATATTAATTTAATGTACTGCGGTGTCATTTCAAAAACGGAAATTATGCAAATCACTAGAAATTTATTGGTAAAGGTATATAACTATATTTCACTAGAAAATAAGAAGAATGAGGTTGAAGAATTAACCGAGACGATTGCTCTTTTATACAAGAAAGATTTGTATGATGATGATGAAGGTGATGATTATGAACAAATTGAAGGCAATACTATTGGTAAGATTATCGAGAAAATTGCAAATTCAAAGGTAAAGGATTATAAGAGCTTAACAAATAAGGCATTGTTTAAGTTTATGGACTTGATTGATATGTAAATTAAAAATAAAATAAAATAATGTCTTTTAAGTTGTATTTTAAATAATATTTTTTTTAATTTAAAGACAAATTATTAAAATACTTATGAAAAATTTATCTGGACATGATCTAAGACGATTAGGACTAATTGTTCCTACTAGACGTTTATACTATAGAACATTAGCTTTTTTTTATTTTGGATTGGGTGTAGCATTATTATTTTTCTCAGTTAAACTTGGATTATATCTTATTTATAAAGGATTTGAATAATTTTATTTATTTCTGATAATTATTTAAATAATAAACATAATATTATTTAAGCAATGACACATGATGAACAAGACATCGCGATTTCTTATTATGTTGAAGAACTTGAAAATCAAGAAGAAAATAAATTCAATATTGATGAATTAATGGCTGAAATTGAAAGCTCTGAAATACCAGATGAAATGGTAATTCCACATATGATTAATTATAATGAAAATTTTACAGTTAAAGAGCTACTTATGATTTGCGAATATTATGGATTTGCAAAAGATATGAAAAATAATAAATTTAATAAAGAACAGATTATAGATTTTTTAGTTTCATTTGAGTCTGACCCAAGTAATTCAGATATTGTATTTAAAAGGCAGAATATGTGGTTCTATATTAATGAACTTAAAAATGATAAATTCATGAAGAAATTTATTCTTTGGTAGAATAAATATTTTGTATTAAATTAAATATAAAATATTCTAATAAATTATATAATGGTATTATCAAAATTAGATGGAGATGTTAGTTATCCAGAATTAAAAAGTGTTGATTCTGGAGATTTAAAAATGGAAGCTAATTTGTATCAATTGGAAATAAAAGATATTGAAGTTATTATTGCTGTGGGTAATTCTAAAAATACTTATGAAGATAAAAATATATTATACTTCCCAATCTATTTAGTTAAATACAACAATAAAGTAATTCAAATTGGAGTTTATGAAATTAAAGCATCTGATTATTTGTCTTATCTTGATAAATATAATAACTTAGATATAGAAGAAATGAACGAACCCCTTATTTATTCATTTGTCACTAAAGAATTTTTAAATAAAATGAGACTTAAACCTGATGCTCCATTACATAAGCTCGATAAAGAAGAAGGAGAAATTATAGAATCTGACGACGAACATGACGAAGAGGAAGAGGAAGAAAGAGTTGCAATTGAATATGAAGTCCCACCTGAACGTGAAGATATATTTGTTAAAATTAAAGGAGTTCCTGTTCCACCATTGTTACCAGAAGAAACACAAAAACAAGCTAAAGATATTAGAGAGAAATATCACGAATCTTCAAATGATACATGGATTGATAAATTCATGAAAAATAAAAATTTCAGTATTGTCGATAATGAAGGTGGTGGAGATTGTTTATTTGCAACAATTCGTGATGCATTCTCAAGCATTGCTCAACAAACTAAAGTATCTAAGTTGCGTAAGAAATTGGCTGAACAAGCTACCCAAGAAATATTCGATGGATATAAAGAACAATATGATATGTACAATGCAACTTTGGTAAGAGATACTAATCAAATTAAAGAATTAGCAAATGAATATGCTTTATATAAACAAAGATTCGATAGTATAATTGATAGAAATGAACAAAAGGCTCTTTTAGCGGAAGCAAAAGAAGTTAAAAAAGAACATGATAGATTAGTCGAGGAAAAGAAAGTAACTGCAGCTATTATAAAAGAATTTAAATTTATGAAAGGCGTTGAAAATCTAGACCAATTTAAACGTGTAATTAGACATTGTGATTTTTGGGCTGACACTTGGGCCATCTCAACATTGGAGAGAATATTAAACATTAAATTTATTGTTCTCTCCAGTGAAAATTATAAAGCTAAAGACGAAAAAAATGTTTTGCAATGTGGTCAATTAAACGACAAAGTTTTAGAGCAACGGGGACGATTTACACCAGAGTTTTATATAATGATTGATTATACTGGCTCTCATTATAAGTTAGTTGGTTATAAGAAAAAATTGATTTTTAAATTTAGTGAAATACCATATGATATAAAGAAAATGATATATGAAAGGTGCTTAGAAAAAAACGCAGGACCATTTGCAATTATTCCGGATTTTCAAAAATTTAAAGCAAGTCAAAAAAAAACTGTTATTAAAGAAGCTCAATATGAAGATTTGACAGAAGCTAAATTGAGAGGATTATATAATGATGAAATTATCTTCCAATTTTACTCAAAATCACTTGATAAACCACTTCCTGGAAAAGGTAGTGGAGAGAAAATTCCTAATGATAGATTACGCGAATATTCTACACTAGCTTCTATTCCTCAATGGCGTAAGAAGCTATCTAATTTCTGGGTGCAACCATTTTCATTAGACAACCATCAATGGGCTTCAGTTGAACATTATTATCAAGGTTCTAAATTTAAGAAAACACATCCAGATTTTTATTTGAGTTTCTCTCTAGATTCAGGAACAGATTTATCAAAAGACCCTGCTATGGCTAAAGCTGCTGGTGGTAAAACAGGTAAATTTAAGGGCCAACTTTTAAGACCTGTTGAGGTATCTGCTGATTCTGATTTCTTTGGAAAACGACAAAAAAAAGAAATGTATTCTGCTCAATATGCAAAATTTACTCAAAATGAAGACTTAAAAACAATGTTATTAGCAACAGGAGATGCTAAGTTGACACATTTCATTAGAGGAGCAGAACCTATAGTTTTTGATGAGCTTATGTTAATTCGTGATAAAATCAGAAAAGCTGAAATTTAAAATACCAAGATTTATTATTGGGTTCTTTTTCTTTTATTTTTTCTTCTATTTTTTCTACAATATCCTGTATGTTTGTTTCAATATCTTTTAAACGATGTTCTAATTGGCTATATTTATATTCCAATAAAATACAATAATTTAATAAATTTGGATTTAGTCCATCATTTATTTTATATTCTACACAAAAATATAACCATCCATGATGATCTATATTTTTAATAGTGGTCACTTCTTGGTATCCTAATTTAATATAATTCAACAATATATCATTCTCATCTGACAACATAAATTTGTCAGCAATATCATCTTTAAAATACGTGTTTTTTTGTTTAAATCCATCTGGATGTTTACTATTTAAAAAATTTCTTACAAATATATTACCATATTTATCAAGTGTAACCATAGCATAATTTTTATCTGGATTCATATTTTTATTAACAGTTATGTATGGTTTTGTGTTAATAATAACACCACTTAAATCTATAGTTTCTTCAGTAATTATATTATTTTCATCAAAAGTTTCGGACATATGTCCATAATTGTAATTAGATATTTTATGTAAACGAGTATGCCATCGAACTTTAGTTATATTTCCCAGAATAAAATTATTTTCAGTCATAATAACTTTATTTAATTATTTTTAAATATTTTTACAATATATAATATATAATGTCTAGCAATACAAAATATGGAACTAACTCACTTGTTAACCCATCTGGAATTCAAAATTCTGCGTTTGGTGCTTCAGCATCTCAAAATAACACTACTGGAAAATGGAACTCGTCTCATGGTGCGTTTTCATTAACTAATAATACAACTGGTATATCTAATACTTCTATGGGAACTAATTCTTTATTTAGTAATACATCAGGAAGCTATAATACAGCTATTGGCGCAGGAAATATGTGTTTAAATACTAATGGTTCTTATAATACATCAGTCGGAAGTAATGCTTTAGAAAATAATACAACTGGTTCAGAAAATGTTGCTTTAGGCGTTCAATGTTTATATAAAAACCAAACTGGGTATAATAATGTAGCAGTTGGATACAATTCTATGCTAAATAATACCAGTGGATACGAAAATGTAGCAGTAGGCCCTTATTCTATGGTTAATAATACAACCGGTATTTTTAATGTAGCCGTAGGAGACTTAGCATTACAACATAATACAACCGGAGTAGGAAATACTGCTTTAGGTAGAGCTACATTACAAAATAATACAAGTGGTGGAGATAATGTAGCTATTGGTTTTGATACACTTGTTAAAAATACTACTGGCTATTATAATGTTGCTGTTGGACAGGGCGCATTATACAACAATGTCGCAAATAGCAATACTGCTGTTGGAACTAGTGCAATGACTACGAATACTACAGGAATAAACAATGTTGCTATGGGTGTTCAATCTATGTCGAACAATACAACTGGTTATGACAATACTGCCATAGGGTACAGAGCATTATATCTAGATATTTCTGGAAATAGTAATGTTGCTGTTGGTTATCAATCATTATATAACAATGTCGCCAATAGTAATACGGCGTTAGGCTATCTAGCAGGTTCAACTTTAACTACAGGCACTAATTGCACTTTAATAGGAAACAATGCTCAACCTTCTGTGACTGGTGCTTCAAATGAGGTTGTATTAGGTAATAGTTCAGTTGCGTTTTTACGATGTAATGTAAACACCATATCAGCGCTTTCTGACAGACGCGACA
>Ga0194118_10002305_pt1 | contig 24571 bp, 20 predicted proteins | sample TA2MahsurfametaG_2_FD_148662 | JGI IMG/M metagenome (GOLD analysis project Ga0194118, IMG submission 148662) | Freshwater microbial communities from Lake Tanganyika, Tanzania - TA2015013 Mahale N5 surface | ecosystem: Environmental > Aquatic > Freshwater > Lake | place: Tanzania: Lake...
GACCGGGAAGGTCGCCGGACCGCCGGCCCCGAGGGCGGCGGCGAAGAGTCGGTCCATCTCGCACTCGAGGCCGGACCACGGCGAGAGCCGAGAGCCGGAACAGGCGACGGACCAGACGGGGAGGGGGGAGGAACGAAGTGAGTTCGTCATAATTAGCTCGTTGTTGCCTTCTCTTTGCACCCGGCGCGCCAGCCCACCGCGATGCGTAAATTTGATCCAATGAGGCGGTTACGTTGGCGCGACGCCCGGGGCCGCGACGGCGTGTCGCCCGGTGGGACGGCGCGGGCGCGCCATTGCGTCCCAAGCGGTGGCGCACGGACGGGCGCGCGTTCCCTTTGACGCGCGGGGCGGGAGTGGGCAAAGCCTCGTCGGACACGATGACGCACGCGTTTGATTTTGATAACGTCCCGGAGCGCCGGGGGACCGATTCCCAGAAGTGGCAGCGGTACGCGGGCCGCGACGTGCTGCCGCTGTGGGTAGCGGATATGGATTTCCCGGCTCCGCCGTCCGTCCTCGCGGCGCTGCACCGCCGGGTGGACCACGGCGTGTTCGGCTACGCGCGGCCGCTGGCGAGCACCACCGAGGCAGTCGTCGAGGCGCTCTGGCGGCGGCATGGGTGGCGGGTGGAGCCCGAGTGGATCGTCTGGCTGCCGGGCCTGGTCGTGGGCCTGAACGTGACCGCGCTGGCCTGCGCGGAGGCCGGCGACGAGGTGCTTACGCTGTCCCCGGTGTACCCGCCCTTCTTCTCGGCGCCGCGCCACAGCGGCCGCGTGCCGGTCGGCGTGCCGTGGGTGCGGGAGGCGGGCGGCTGGGGCATCGACTGGGAAGCCCTTGAGGCAGCAGTGACCCCGCAGACGCGGCTGTTTTTGCTCTGCAACCCACACAACCCTCTCGGCCGCGTGTGGCGGCGCGCGGAGTTGGAGCGGCTGGCGGAATTCTGCGCTCGGCACCGGCTGATCCTTTGCTCGGACGAGATCCACTGCGACCTGATCCTCGATTTGGCGTTGCCGCACGTGCCGTCAGCGAGCCTGGGGGCGGATGCGGCGGCGCGCAGCATCACCCTGATGGCCCCGAGCAAGACCTTCAACGTGCCTGGTCTGGGGACCTCCCTCGCGATCATCCCCGACGCCGCGCTGCGCCGTCGATTCGAGCGGGCGGCCGCCGGGATCGTAGCGGAAGTCACCTGCCTCGGCTTCACCGCCTGCGAGGCCGCGTACCGCGACGGGGAGCCGTGGCGGCAGGAGTTGCTCGCCTACCTGCGCGGCAACCGCGACCAGCTACTCGCGGGCCTGGCGCGTGACTTCCCCGGGATCAAAGTGGAGGCGCCGGTCGAGGCGACCTACCTCCTGTGGATGAACGTCGCGGGCCTCGGCCTCCCCGCCCCCGCCGCGCACTTCGAGGCGCACGGCGTCGGCCTGAGCGACGGCGCCCCCTTCGGCTCGCTGCCAGGTCGCCACCTGCGGCTCAACTTCGGCTGCCCGCGCGCGACCCTCGAGGAGGCCCTGCGTCGGATACGGGCCGCCGTGGCCGCCGCCTGACGCCCGTGCGGATCGGCCCTCACACGCTCGCCTCGAACCTCTGCCTGTCGCCGCTGGCGGGTTACACCAACCTGCCGATGCGGCAGACCATCCGCGAGCTCGGTGGCCTCGGCTGGACCACCACCGACCTCGTCAACGCGCGCTCCCTCCTCGAGCGCAGCCCCGCCGCCCTCCGCCTCGCGGCCTCCGCCCCGGACGACCGGCCATTTTCCATCCAGCTCTTCGGCAGCGTGCCCGAGGAGATGCGCGACGCCGCCGTGCGCTGCGAGGAACTTGGGGCCGACGCCGTCGACATCAATATGGGCTGTCCCGTGCGGAAGGTCGTCCGCGTCGGCGGCGGTTCCGCGATGATGACCGAGCTGGACCGCACCGCGGCGCTCGTGCGCGGGATGGTGGCGGCGGTGCGCATCCCGGTGACGGCGAAGATGCGGCTGGGCTGGGACGAGGACAACCTGACCGCGCCGGACCTGGCGCGCGTTCTGGAGGACGCGGGCGTGGCGGCGGTGTTCGTCCACGGGCGCACGCGGGCGCAGGGCTTCAGCGGCGGCGTGAACCTGGCCGGCATCCGGGCCGTGGTGGAGGCGGTGCGCGCGATCCCCGTGATCGGCAACGGCGACGTGACCACGCCGGAGGGCGCGCGGCATATGGTGCGGGAAACGGGCTGCGCGGGAGTGAGCGTCGGCCGCGGGGCGTTCTACGACCCGTGGATCTTCCGGCGCACGGAGCATCTGCTGCGCACGGGCGAGTTGTTGCCAGAGCCGGAACTCGCGGAGCGGCTGCGGGTGCTGCGGCGGCATTACGACCGGGTGTGCGCGTGCCACGGGGAGGCGCACGGCACGCGCCTGTTCCGGCGCATCGCGCCTTGGTACGCGAAGCGCTTCGGGCCGGCGAAGCCGCTCAAGCGGGCCCTGCTCGCGATGGAGACCCGCGCGGACTTCGAGGCGGCGCTGGCGGAGTTCCTCCATTGGCGGCGCCAGTTCTGCGACGACGCGGGCGAACTGCTGCCCAAGTTCGCCCTGGCCCCGCTCGTGCCCTCGTTCCTGCGCGACCCAGCGGAGATCGCGGCCGGCGAGCGTGACGCGATCCCGGTTCCGCGGGGGCCGGTCGACGTCTGGTAGGCGGGGCGCTTGCGCCGGCCCGCATTCCGGATGCTTTTGCGACGATGCAGCCCATCAGCCAATTCTGGGAGCTCATCCTCGGCACGATCATCGCGCTCCTGCCGGTGGTGAACCCCCTCGCGTCCGCGCCGACCTTCCTCTCCATCACCGAGGGGGATTCGCCGGCGCACCGCTTGGCCCAGCTGCGCCGCGCCTGCCTCTACATGGTGGCGATTTTGGTGAGCTTCCTACTCGGCGGGACGTTTATTATGAACTTCTTCGGCATCTCGATCCCCGGGCTGCGCATCGCGGGCGGCCTGCTCGTGGCGGGCATCGGCTCGGCAATGCTGGTCGGCAAGCCGCGGGGCCGGGACCCGGAAGATCGGGCCGAGGAGGAGGCACGGGCGAAGCGCGACGTGTCCTTCTCCCCCCTCGCGATGCCGATGCTGAGCGGGCCGGGCTCGATCGCCGTCACCGTTGGCTTCACCTCCTTCGCGCGCGGCCTGCTCGACTACGCGGCGATCATCCTCGGTATCCTCATCGTGGCCGGGATCTCCTACGCGACCCTGCGGCTCTCCGAGCGGATCACGCAGGTGATCGGGGCCAACGGGATGAATGCCCTCGCAAAGGTGATGGGGTTCCTGATCCTCTGCATCGGCATCCAGTTCGTGGTGAACGGCGTCCTCGGGATCATCACCGACCCCGCCGTGCTGCGGGCCGTGCGCGACGCGCTCGGCTCCGCCTGAGGTCGCGCGGCCGCGTTCAGTTTTTCCGCACGACCGCCGCGCCGGTGGCGTCGCAGAAACGCAGGCGGCCGCCGGGCTCGAGGCTGTCGAAGCGGAGGCCCAGGCGCTCGTCGATCACCTCGCCCGCGCGGACGAGTCGCCGATCGATCATCGCGCGGGACGGTTTGCCCTCAAACACCCCGCTGAACCGCAGATTGGCGAGGCGGGCCCAGAATTACGCGCTGGCTCCGGGATCCGCCCGCGTGAGGGCGCGGGGCCCGCGGGCGGCGGGGGCGAAGGGGCCGGAGCCCGCTCCGTGGGGCGCAGTTTAGGCCGGGAAGGTTCATCCGCCATCGCTGCACCAGCGTGGCACCAAGCGTGCGCGGGGCAAAAGAAAGCTTCCCCCGCGAAAGTTTTCTCGCGGTCGGGGCCGTCGGTCCTACAGTCCCCTCTCCCTGTCGAGAAAATGACCCAGCACCTTCTCCTTTCCGCCGCCCTAGCCGTCGTGGCCGGCGCCTCTTCCGGCTGCACCCTGTTCCGCAAGTCGCAGAAGCCTCGGGAGAGCACCGCGATCTCCAGTGAGGTCGAGGCCACCTTCCGGCAGCGCTGGATGGACAAGCGCCTCGCCGAACTGAAGGCGCAGGGCGTAGCTGACGCGGCCGCGCAGACGCAAGCCGCGCAGGAGTTCGAGGCCCGCTACCAGTTCGACCGCAAGCCGCAGCGGTGAACTCCCGCCGGGCACCTGCACGGTCGTGAACCCGCCGGGGACACCCGCTGGTGCCGAGGCCCGAGCGGGCGCCATCGCCGCTTGCAGCGCCTACCTTCTCTGGGGCCTCGCCCCGCTCTACTGGACGCAGCTGCACGGCATCCCCGCGCTGGAGCTGATCGCGCACCGCTTCGTCTGGTCGCTGGTCGTGCTGCTCGCCCTCACGACGAAGCTGGGGGAACTCGGCCCCGTCTGGGCCGTCTGCCGGGCCGGCCGCGCGCTGGGGCCTCACCTGCTCTCGGCGCTTCTCCTGACCGGCAACTGGCTGATCTACGTCTGGGGCGTCAACGCGGGCCACGTCATCGAGACCAGCCTCGGTTACTTCCTGGTGCCGCTGGTGAACGTCGCCGCCGGGCGTTTCCTGCTGCACGAGCACCTGCGGCGGCCACAATGGATAGCGATCGCCAGCGCCGCCGCGGGCGTGGGCCTGATGATCGCGCAGGCGGGCCGGCCCCCGTGGATCGCCCTCGCGCTGGCGTTTACCTGGGGCGGTTACAGCCTGATGCGCAAGCGCTCGCCCCTCGCTGCGTTGCCTGCGCTTACCGTCGAGACCCTGGTGCTCCTGCCCCTCGCAGCCGGCGCGCTTGTCGGGTACCACCTCGCCGGGCAGGGCGCGCTGGGGCGCGTGGACGGCCCGACGCACGTTCTGCTGCTCGGCGCGGGCGTCATCACGACTATCCCGCTGCTGCTCTTCGGCTACGGCGCGCGCCGCATCCGCCTGACCACGCTGGGTCTCCTGCAGTACCTTGCCCCCTCGCTCCAGCTCGCGCTCGGCGTCTGGGTCTTCCGCGAGCCGTTCACGCGGGAACGGGCGCTGAGCTTCGCCTTCATCTGGACCGCGCTGGCGCTCTACACGGCGGACAACGTCCTCGCCGCCCGCCGGGCGCGGGCCTGATCAACGCGCGGGCGAGGGCCGGCGGAAGACCAGCAGGTGCTGGCGGGGCAGCACGCCGAGGTTCTCGACGAACTCCAGCGGGTGGATGGACATCTCGCGGCGCACCTGGGCGGCGGTCATCTTGTGCAGAGGCTTGATCGGCACCTCCGGATCCTCCCCGCGGTACTCGACCAGCACCAGCCGGCCCCCCGGCTTCAGCGCGCGGGCCAGCGCCGCCGTGACCTCGAACGGGAACTCCAGCTCGTGGTAGACGTCGACTAGCAGAATCAGGTCGAGCGCGCCCTCCGGCAGCTTCGGATCGCTCGCCGTGCCGAGCACGGGCAGCACGCGCTCGGCGAAGCCCCGGCGGGTGACGTTGGCCTGGAGCAGCTCGAGCATCAGCGGCTGCACCTCGACCGCGTGGACGCGCCCCGCGGGCCCGACGCGTTGCGCGATCCGCCAAGTGAAATACCCGCTGCCCGCCCCGAAGTCGGCGACGGCGTCGCCTGGCCTCAGCCGCAGGGACTCCAGGAGCAAATCGGTGCGTTCCTCCTCCTCGCGCTCGGAGCGCTCCAGCCAGCCGGCGCCGAGGTGGCCCATCACCTGGGAGATCTCGCGGCCGAAGTAGTACTTGCCGATGCCGTCGCGCGTGCGGAGGCCGGTCTCGTACCGGGCCGCGGACGGCGCCGCGAGGCCCGCGGCAGCGGGAGCGCCCGGCGGGGTCGCGGCGGGCAGCGGGACGGCGAGGGCGAGGAGTGCGGGCAGGAGGCGGGCGAAGGTCATCGGAGGGTGGGGATTTTAGACGTCGATTACTTGCAAACCGGCGCCGGCGCGGGGCGCGAGGCCCCAGGCGGAGGCCGGGTGATCGGTGCCGCAGTGCGGGCAGGGGATGACGCGGCGGGCCGTCCGGCAGTGCGGGCAGACGCCGCCGGTGGAGAATGGATCAAAGCCCTGGCCGCAGCCGGGGCAGCGCCAGAGGGGCCCGCCAGGCGGCGACATCCGGCACTCGGGGCAGGAGAACCCCGGGTGGCGCGGCAACCGCTCGAGCGCCTGCAACTGCCGCGCGTGGCGGAAGCCGCTGAGGCAATGCGACCCAAGGAAGCCGGTGATGAGCAGGGTGAAGATCCAGCGCGAGGGCTGCAGCACGAGCAGCGTAACGGCCAGCGCGACCACGCCGATGGCGCCGGTGATGGCCGCGATGCGGAGGCTGCGGGCGCGACCGACGAAGAACCAGAGGACCGACCGCAACATCTGGCCGCCGTCGAGCGGGTACACCGGCACGAGGTTGAACGCGAGCAGGCCCGAGTTGATCCAGAGGAGCGCGCTGAGGAAGCGCCGGTAATCCGGGCTGTCCAGGCCCCAGCCGAACTGGGAACGCGCCCACGAAAGCCCGAGGATCACCGGGATCAGCAGCACGTTGACCAGCGGGCCGGCCGCGATGCTCCAGAGCTCGGCCGCGGGTCGCGGCGGCGGCTGGACGAACGCCACGCCGCCCAGCGGCCAGAGGATGATTTCGTCCGCCTTGCCCCCGGTCTGCCGGCACGCGAGCGCGTGGCCGAACTCGTGCAGCAGCACGATGCCGAAGAGCGAGAGGTACTCGGCGACGTTCCACGCGAACGAGGTGTACGCCCGCGTCCGCACGCTCAGGTCCACCGCCGCGAACAGGAACCACCACCAGTGGAGGTAGACGCGGACCCCCGCGAACCGGAAGAGCGGGAACGAACCCGAGCGCGTGGGCAGCATCAAGCGGAAGCCGGGGCGCACCCGGCCGCGCCGGGACGAGCGGGGGAAAGGGCGGCGGGTCTCACTTGCCCTTGAGGATGGTGAAGTGGTCGAGCCGCTCGCCCTTCTCGGTCAGGAAAGCCGCGTCCAGCCGGTTGCCGTCGACGTCGAGCACCAGCGACCCGAGGCGGTAGAGGGAGAGGAACATCGCGGGATGGTCGAGGAATCCCCGCGCCGCCGTCTTCTCGGTCTTGCCCGTGATTTTGCCCGAGCTGCCCGCCACGACGTACACGGCACCCTCGTGCACACCCCGGCCGAGGGTCGCCTTGCGGTAGGGCCCGGTGCCGTCCGGCCGGCCGTCGCCGCCGTCCACCTTCATCTTGGCCGTGAAGGTGTCCTGCTTGCCGTAGTGCCGATCAATCAGGAACGAGCGCTCGTAGGAGTGGCTGTGGCCAGTGAGGCAGAGGTCCACGCCGCCCGCCTCAAGGATCGGCAGCGCGTTCTCCCGGATCTCGACCAGCTGCCGCTCGACGTTCGAGTCGTGCGAGCCCTTGGTGTACGGCGGGTGGTGGAAGTAGGCGATGATCCAGTCCTGCTTTGTCGCCGCTAGGTCGTGCCGCAGCCAAGTGAGCATCGCGCCCTCGGGCGAGCGATCCGAGTCGTGGGAATCAAGGCAAACGAAGTGAATGTTGCCGTAGTCAAAGGAGTAATAAGCCTCCGTCCCCGTCATCAGTCCGCCCGCCTGCGCACGCGTCGGCAGGGTGAAGATGTCGAAGTAGACGCCGGATTGCGTGACGGAAGTTGCAGAGCCCGCGTCGTGGTTGCCGAGGGTCGGCCAGGTGACGGTACGGCGGAGGATATCGCGGTAGACGTCGAAGACCGCGACTTGGTGCTCCGCGTCGGTGCCTGTGCGGTAGGCGTTGTCGCCCAGCTGGAGGAACACGTCCGTGTGACGCTCGCCCGCGAAGCGGAGGTAGGCGTCGCGCACGGCGGCCTGCTGGCCCTCGTAACCCTTGGAGCCGGCGGTGCCGGCGTCGCCGACGACCCAAGTGCGGATCGGCCGGCGCGCGCCGTGCGGCGGGGAGGTCACGATGGTCCCGGCGCCTTCCGCCAGCGGTCCCGCGGCGTGACCGACGGCATAATGGTACCGCGTGGCCGGCTGCAGGCCCCCAATATGGACGATGTGCTCGGTGGTCTCGCCCTTGGACTGGACCGTGCGGTCGAGGCGCGCCGCCTCGGCGCCCACGCGGACCACGCTCCCTGTGGGGATATCGGTCCGCCAGCGCACCACCACGCTGTCCGGGGTGCCCAGCTGCAGGTAGGGGCCGCGGACGATGCGCTGTGCGGGCAGGGCGGACGTCAGCGCGAGAAATGCAAAGGCGAGCAGGGGGGGGTTCATCTTTGGCAAAAAGGGCAAGGGGGATCAGCCGAGCAGGTCGCGCGCCTGCTGGGCAAGCGAGGAACGGGCGAGCGGCGCGAGGGGCGCATCGGCCAAGCCAAGTTGCCGGGCGCGGGCGCGCAGGGTGAGGTAGGCGAGGGAAGCACCCTCGCTCCCGGCGGCGCGGGCGGCGGCGGCCGCGAGATCGGCGGGGACGGGCGCGAGGCAGGAGGGTGGCAGCACCGACTTTTCGGCGAGGAACAACCCGAGCGAGGCGCCCAGAGTGTCGAGCCACGCGCGCGGCTGCGCCGGGATCACGTAGGCATAGGCCGCGCTCGCCGGCGACCATTCCATATAGGCGCGCACGTCCGCATGCAGGCGAGCGAGGACCGCGTCTGCGGTGGAGGGCGTCCAACGCGCCGGGAACACCTTGCGCTCGCGCAAGCCCTTCACCTCCCAGACGCGCAGCACTACCTCGTGGTCGCCCGCGGTGACCCGCAGCGAGCCGGTGACGATGTAGTCGAGTCCCTCGCCATGGGTCTCGACCAGCTGAAGCAGATTATCGGGCGTCCACTCAGCGGAGAAGACGACCGGGTGGTTGCCGGCGGGGCCCTCCGCGCCGCCCTGAAAGGCCACCGCGGCCACCGCCTGGTAGAAGGCGGCGAAGGAAAACGTCTCCGCGAACCAGAGCGGCAGCGCGCGGCTGAGACGCGCGGTCTCGTCCTCCGGGCCGCGCAGTACCTCGGCGGACAGGGTGACGCCGGGCTGGGCGAGCTGGGTGAAGGCGATGCGCCGGAGCCGGCCCCCCTTGGGCGGCAGCAGCTGCGCGGCGAGCGGCTCGAGGCCATAGAACCACACCGGCTTGCTCACGGTGATGAGGCCGATCTTCGGGGGGCCGTCCGCGCCGGGAGCGCCCGCGACCCCGGGAGCCGATTCGGGGGCGGCGAGCAGCTCGGCGATGGCGTTAGAGAAGCCGTGGAGCCGGTCCTCCAGCTCGGGCCGGTTGAGGGCGAACAGGATGTCCAGCACGTGCTGAGCGGCGTCCGCGTTGCCGAGGGCCAAGTAAGCTTGGATCAGATTCAGGCCAGTGGCGGGGCCGTGCCGGTCGGCGTCGTAACGCGGCGCGATCTGCTCGACGATAGGCGTCAGGTGACCGGAGGCGCCGAGGTCGCCGGAAATGGTGACGAGCACGTCGGCGCGGTCGCCCGCGGGGCCGGAGAGCACCTCCTCGTACACCGCGAGGGCGCCGGGCAGGTCGCGCGCCTCGAGACGTTCACGAGCGGCGAGCAGCCGCGCCTGCACGTCGCCCGCGGGGGCGGCGGGCGCGGGCGCGGGCGCGGGCGGCCGGGCCCCGGCGGCGGCCGGGAGCGACGTGGGTTGGGGAGCCGATTTCCCAGCGGCGAAGCGGTCGAAGAAACCCATTCCGCGAGCAAAAGGGGGGCCTGCCCGCGCTGGCGAACACAAACGCCCGTCAGGGACGCAAGGCGGCGAGGGCGGCCGCCTTGAGCGTGACGCCCGGGACTTCCGCGAACGCCGGCGCATCGGGGCCGAAGTAGCGGGTCGACTGGCGCGCGGCCCAGTCGCTGGTCACCAGCCGGTAGCGGCGACCGGTCTCGATCGGCCGACTGGCCGCGAACACGAGGTTCTCGCCCCCGCGTTCCGCGAACGGTGTTTCCGGGCCCTGATTGCAGCGCGCCTGCAGGCGGAGCAGCCATTCGGCATCGACGGTGGCGGCGAAAAGGGGCCCGTCGAAACGCACGCAGGCATCGAAGGCGTGCCGCGTCACCTCGCCCGCCGGCAGGCCAGCCCCGAAGGTCGTGCCGCCGATCATCGCCGCATCCGCCCCCGCAGCCCAGCGCGCGGCCTCCACCACGAACCGCGCGGCTTCCGAGGGGGACATAGCCCGCGGTCCGCGGCCGACGACCGAGGCGTCCTCCAGCGCCAGGTGGCGCGCGAGCACCTCCGTGATGCGGCGGGCGAGTTCGGGATCGGCGGGAGCGGCGGGGACCTCCTCAAGGGCCACCCGCCAACGCAGACCGGCGTCGTCGCGTTCCAAGCGGGCAACCGCAGCGGCCTCGAGCCAGCTCCCGGTGTGGAAGTAGGCGGTGCGGCCGGTCTCGTGCGTGAAGCGCAGGTGGTCGTGCGCCCCGGCTACAAGGGAGCCGTCGGGCACGAGCGGCAGGAGCTCGCGGTCGACCCGCAGGCCGGCGTGACTCAAGAGCACCAGCGGCTCACTGAAAGGAAGGAGGCCGGGCAGGGCGGCGCGCGCCCAAACCACGGGGTCGGCAAGGTCCAGTTGCGGCCGCACCGCTACCCGGAACGTGGCCAGCCGGTCGGTGGAGACCCCGATAAACCGCACGCGATGCCGGCCCAAGGGCACGTCGACGCTCGCCGCGACGTAGGGTTGACCGTTGGCGGGATCGCGGAGGTTGCCCGCGACCACTTCCGCCCCGGTCGCCCGCAGACGCCGGACGGTCTCCGGCACGTCGTGGTAATCCGGCTCATGGTTGCCGAGGTTCACGACCAGCGGGCCGCGGCGGGCCAGGGCAGCGAGGAATGCGAAATCTACCTCGCCCCCGCTGCGCCGTGCGACGCCGTTGCCGTGCTCGAAGGCGTCGCCGTTGATCGCCACCGCCACGGGCGTCCCCGAGTGGCGGGCGCGCACGGCGTCGACTAGCGCCACGAACTGCGCGGAGCGTTCGTAGGCGGAGTGCAGATCGCCCGCGATGACCACCAGCGCCTCGGGAGCGGCGGCCACGGGGATCTGCACGAAGAGCAGGACGAGCAGCGCGCGTTCAGGGAACCTCATAAACCTCGACGAGGGCCACGCCGGTCGTGCCCCCCACGCCGCTCACCTGTGCCGTGTAGGGGCCGGGCGGCAGGGTAGCGAGCAGGGCCGCGTCCCGCGAGCCCGCCGGCAGGGCGAAGGCGCCGACGCGCGCGAAGGCCGCGGCCAGCGCGGCCCCGCCGCCCCAGTTGTCGTTCGCCTCGATCCGCCGCTCGCCCGCGAACAGCTGCAGCTCGGGATCGGCCACCACCTCGGGCACGCCGAAGGGCGCCGCCCCAAGGGTCGGGCCTACCGCCCGGACCAGTACTGCCCGGGGCGAGGAACCGCCCACCACGAAGCCCGCGACCAGCCCAGTGCCGAGGTGCTTGAGCACGGAGACGTTCACCAGCCGCGGGGTCGCCGCGGTGAACTGCCCGTTCGGCGTCGCGTCATAGAGCTCCGCGATCACGGTCCCCGCGCCGGTCCCCGCAATCCGCGCGGAATGGGCGCCCGCCGCGAGGGCTGGCAGGAACAGCGCGGCATCCCGCGAGCCGGGCGACGCGTAAGCGAAGGCGCCCACCTGCGCGAACGCCGCGGACAACGCCGCGCCGCCCCCCCAGTTGTCGTTGCCGCCGACCGCCATCTGTCCAGTGAAGAGCTCGAGGCGCGGGTCCTGCAGGACGGACGCCGCGTCCAGGCCGAGCGGGACCAGCGAGGGCCCCGCGGCGCGCAACAGCAGGGGCTTCGCGCCGGAGGTCCCCGCGCCGCCCACCACCACGCCGAAGGTGAAGGCGTCGTCCGCGCCCGCCAGCGCGGTGAGGATGGAAAGGTTGACGAGGCGGCCCGGGTCGGTCGCCGAGGCCACGGTCAACGCCGCCGCGGCGCTGCGCGTGGTGCCGCTCCGCGAGACGATCGCGACGATGTAACTGCCCGCGTCCGCCGCGCGGAAGGCCGCCAGCTCGAGCACCGGCGTGTTCTCGCCGGCCAAGGCCACGCCATCGCGGAACCACTGGTAGACCGCGCCCTCCGCGTTCCGGGCCGCGACGGTGAGGCGCACTGGCGCCCCCGGCACGGCCGCCTGCGCCACCGGGGCCGCGCGGATCTCCGGCGCCGACCGCGAGTCGCGCTGCTCGTAGGTCAGCGACACCCCTTGGTCGCCCACCGCGACGATCGCGCCCGCCCCGGCGGCCAGACCCCGGAGGATGCGGTTGACCGGCAGCGCGCTCACCGACCAGTCGGCCGCGTCGGGGGAAACCAGCAGCGCGCCGTTGCTCCCCGCCGAGGCGATGTAGCCGAGGGGCGTCCGTGCCACCGCGTAAATCGCGTCGGCGATGCCGGTCTCGACCGGCGACCAGTCCACGCCGCCGCGCGAGGCGAGCATCGTCCCGCCGTCGCCCACCGCGAGGAAGCCGGGGCCGTCAAAGTAGGTCACCTGGTGCAGCACGCCGGTGACGCCGCTCGTCGCGGCCGTCCACGCGGCTCCGTCGGCGGAGTGCAGGATGCGGCCCGCGGCGCCGACGAGCACGAAGCGGCCCGCGCCGAAGGCGCTCGCGTTGAGGGCGGTCGTGACGCCGGAGGTGCCGGCGGCCCACGCCACGCCGTCCGCCGAGGTGAGCACGGTGCCGCCGCCACCAGCGGCGACGAACCGGTCGGGGCCCGCCGCGATGGCGAGCAACTGGGCCGTCGACCCCGAGGTGCGGGCGGTCCACTCGGCCGCGTCCGGCGAGGTGAAGATGCGGCCGCCATCGCCGACCGCGACGTAGCGGCCCTGGCCGAAGGCGACCTCGTTGAGGTTGCCGAAGGCCGCGTTGGGGGCGGCGCGGGTCCAGGTGACGCCGTCCGCCGAGCGCTGGACCGGCACCACGGGGGCGCGGGTCACGGGATCGGTGTTCTGGCCGACGGCGACGAAGCGCCCGCCGGCGTGGATCAGGCCGAGGAGTGAGCCGGCCTCGCCGGTGCCGAGGCGGCGCCACTGTGCGGGTGAGGTCGTGGCGGCGAAGGCCTCGCCGGCGCGGCCGAGGAGCAGGCCGCCCTTGCCGCCGCCCGCGACCGCGAGCCCGTTGAGGGCGAGTCCACCCGTCGAGGCCGGGTCCCAGTTGATCCCATCGGCGGAAACCAGCGGGCCACCGGTCTCGGCGGCGGCGACCCACGTGCCGAGCAGGTGCGCGATGCCGTTAAGGTTGGCCGTCGTGCCGGAGGTGCGGCGCGTCCACTCCTGACCGTCGGGCGACGTGAGGATGAGGCCACCGGCCCCGACGGCGACGAAGAGGTCGCCGGCGAAGGCGACGCCGTGGAGGTTGCCGGTGACCCCGCTGGTGCGGGCGGTCCAAGTCCCCCCATCGGCCGAGGTGACGATGCGGCCGCTGTTGCCGACGACGACCCAGGTGCCGGCCCCGTGGGCAGCGGCGCGGAGGGAGACGGAGACCCCCGAGTTGCGGCGGGTCCACACCAGCGCGTCGGCCGAGGTGAGGAGGAGCCCGCCGGAGCTGCCGATGAGCCAGGTGCCGGCGGCGTGCGCGGCGAAGTTGAGGTTGAAGTTGTCGAGCGGGCCCGAGAACTGGACGGCCCAGCGGTAGCCGTCGGCCGAGGTCCAGAGGGAGCCGATCTCCTCGCGGGAGGCGGCGTCGACGTAGGGGCCGGTGACGACCCAGCGGCCGCCGGCGTGGGCGATGCCGGTGAGGTGCTGGGTGGTGGGGAAGTCGACCGGGGTGAACTCGCCCTGGTCGTCGAGCGTGAGCACCGTGCCGGAGGCGCCGACGATCCACCAGCGGTCGCCGATGCGGGTGGCGGCGTTGAGGTCGGCACCGGTGGGCTGGCGGCCGTTCCAGCGCCAGCCGGTGAGGCCGGCGATCGCGGGCACCGCGGCGGAGACGGCGCCCGCCCCGGCGGCGTCGACGCCCCGCACCTGCAGCGAGTATGTGCCGAGGGCGGCGGGGGTCCACGAGAGCGCTCCGCCGGCCCCGGCGATCTCGCTGACCTTGACCCCGTTGGCGTAGAGCTCGAGGCGGGAGTACCCGGCGCCGGCGGCGGCGAGCGGGTTGGGTTTGCCGACCGCGACCTTGAGGGCGTCGGCCTCGAGGCGGAGCGTGGGCACGGGCAAGGCGGGTTCGCCGGCCGCAGGCAACCCGGTCGAGAAGATCAGACCATCGCTGCCGACCGCGACCACCAGACCCTCGCCGACGGCGAAGGCGCGGATCGAGCGGGTGGAGCTTTCGGGCACGATTCCCTCCCACGACGCGGGATCCTCCGCCAGCTGCAGCCGCGCGCCCGCGAGCCCCGCAAGCAGCACGCCGTTCACGGACAGCATCCGGTAGGTGGCCGCGTTGGTCGCGGAGGGCGCGGTCACGCGCGTCCACGCCGCCCCATCCGCCGAGGTGAAGATCGTGGTGAACGAGCGGACCACCCAACGGCCGGCATGGCGGGCGACGCCGGTGAAGGAGTTCGTGACCGGCAGCGTGCGGTTCGTCCACGTGAGGCCGTCGGGCGAGGTCAGCACGCGCCCGGAGTCGCCGGTGGCGACGAACAGGCCGTCGGCGTAGGCCACCGACCGCAGGACGTTGGTGATGCCCGAGGCCGCGGAAGCCCAGTTGGTGCCGTCGGTTGAAGAATAGATGGTGCCCGCGTCGCCCACTACCACGAGGCGGCCGGCGCCGTGGGCGATGCCCCAGAACTGCGCCGTGCCGGCGTCGAGGTTGACGGTAGTCCAGCGGATCCCGTCCTCGGAAAGCCCGACGAGGCCCTTCTGGGTGGCGTTATTGAAGCGGTAGCCAGAGGCGACGAACCTGGTCCCGTCGTGGACGACGCCGGTGAGGGTGTTGCCGCCGGGGAAGGTGCGGCGGGTCCAGGTCTCGCCGTCGGGCGACGTCAGCACGGTCTGGTTGAGGCCCACGGCGACGAAGAGGCCGCGGGCATGGGTGACATCGTATAACAGCTGCGCGGCGGTCGGGGGGTTGGCCTCGGCGCGGCGGGTCCAGGTGTTGAGGGTGTCCTCGACGTTTACGTTGAAGGAGCGGCGCGCGACGCCGCCACGACCGTCGTGGGCGGAGACGCGCAGGGTGTAGGCGCCGCCGGTGAGGAAGCGGCGCGTCAGAGTATCGAGGGTGGGCTGGAGCGAGCCGTCACCGAAGTCCCAGCGGAAGTAGAGCGGGTCGCGGTCTGGGTCGGCCGCGGTGGCGCGGAAGGTGAGGTTGGTGCGGGCGAGGAGGCGGCCGGGGGGCAACGCGACCTCGAGCGTGGGCTCGCCGTTGCCGTCGAAGGCGCCGAAGGCGACTTGGACGTCGAGGTACTCCGCGGGCGCGTCGCCGCCGGCGGCGAGGGGTTTCAGGGTGATGCCGGCATCGGGGTCGACGAACGTCTCGCCAATCCGGAGCGGCGCGTCATCGGCGCCGCCGGCCGAGCCAGGCGTGGCGTCGAGCAGGTAGCTGCCGGGACCCGAGGTGAAACGCGGGGCGCGGCCGGCGCCCCAGTGGAGCTGGAGCCCCTGGCGCACGCGGTCAGCCTGGGCGGCACCGAAGGCGGTAGGCGCGAAGCGGCGGTGCTCCACCCAGAGGTCGTAACCGAGTCCAGAGGGCGAGAAACGCAGGGCGCGCAGGCCGGACGCGTCGGCGTGATCGTGGCGGTGGAGCCGGTAGGTGCCGGAGGCGGTGATGGACGCGATGGCCTCGGGGGGCAGGTAACCGAGGCGGTCCTTCTGGCTGACGTTGAAATGGTTGTTGGGGCCGCTGCCGGAGCGGCCCATCGCGTCGAACGGGTCGCCGTACTCGAGGTGCGTACCCGGTCCAGTCGCGACCGGACCCGCGGGGATCCAGTAATGCGCGTGCGAAAGCCCCTGGGTGTGGCCGAGCTCGTGGTAGGTCGTTCCCGGATTGATGTTCCCATTCATCCGCACCTGGGGGCCCGTCAGCTGCGCCTGGCCGCCGAAGGAGTAGGCCGGCATCCGCTTGAAGAGGACGATCCAGCGGTCGTAGCGGGCCGGGTCGAAGGCCCCCGTGCCGCCGTTGGCCGCATCGTAGGCCCTCGCGAGCACGGCGGCGTCCGTCTGCAGCTGACCGGAGGAGGTGGAGGAGGCGTTGTAGAAGGCCTTGTCGCGCGTCATCCGCAGGACGCCCGGGAGGATGGAGAAGGAGAAGGTGGTGCGGCCTTGGGAGGTAGCCGCGAAGAACGCGGCGACCTGCGCGTTAGTGGCCTCGATCTGCGCAGTGGACGCGACCTCGCCCGGGTCGTCCGCAAAATCCACCTGCACCCACAGCACGCGCTTGGCGCCGAGGATCCAAGGGGTGTTCGCGGCGGTCGGGGGTGTCCCAGGGCCGGGCACGTATGGCCCCTCGCGCGCCTCCGCGGCGAGCAGCGCCTCCCGCCGGGCTCCGAAGACATCGGGCTCCGCGAATACCTCCACTACGCCGCCCACGCTGACGGCCAGGGCATCCGCCGCGAGCCCGCGGACCGCCTTCTCGTCGTCGTCGAGCGCACGCCATGGCTCCGGCGCGAATGCGGCAACGTCCTCCAGCGCGATCCCGTGCAGGGGCAAGCCGACCTTGGTGGCCAGGGCGAGGCGCCGGCCGTAAGTGTGCGCGGCGAAGCGGCGGCCGCCGAGGATCGCGGTGCGCTGCAGGCCATTGGCCGGGGCCGGGCAGGAAATGGTCACCTCCCAGTCGCCGCGAGCGTCGAGAAGTTCCTCCAATTCCGCGGCGACGGTGGGCGGCAGGCCGGCGCGGAGGCCGGCGGGCACGGCGGCGGCGAGGGCCGCGGCGGGATCGCGGGCGATGAGGTCTCGCAACTCGGCGCGGCGCGCCTGGGCGAGCGCGGCGCCCCGGGCCGCGAGCGCGGCCTCCCCGCCGGGGCCGGCGCGGCGCCACTCCGTCAGCCACTCCGTAAAGGCCGCCACCGCGAAGGCGGGGGACGGGGACGGGAACGCGACGCGCGCCACCGGGGCCACGTCTGGGGCGACCGCAAAGGAGGGGGCGCGCGCGGGTTCTGCGCCCGTCGCGCTGCCGCTGGCGAGAGCCGACTCGACCGGGCGCGCGGGCGGCGCCGGGGCGCGGCGGGAGAAAGACCACGCTGCGGCGAGGACCAGCACGACAGTGGCGAGGACACGGACGCGGGAGTCGGGCATTGGAAGGACGTGCGCGCAGCTTGCCAGCCGGCGTGGCGATGGCAAACCCCGACCGGGCGACGCGGGAGGAAGGTTGACCCCGGGGCGACCCCCGCTAGCAACTCGCCTCCCCACGCTTGAACCGGGTCCACATCAAGACGTACGGCTGCCAAATGAACGAGCGCGACAGCGAGGCGGTCGCGGCTATGCTGCGCGCCCGGGGTTACCGCATCGTGCCGGACGAGGACGCCTGCGACATCCTCCTGCTCAACACCTGCAGCGTGCGCGAGGCGGCGGAGCAGAAGGCGATCGGCAAGGCCGCGTACCTCCAGCAGCGCAAGCGGCGCCAGCCGGATTTCGTCCTCGGGATCCTCGGCTGCATGGCACAGAACCGCGGCGCCGACCTGCTTGCCCAGCTGCCGGACGTGGACCTAATCATCGGCACCCAAAAGTTCCACCAGGTGCCGGGCTACCTCGATAACCTCCGGTCGGCGCGCGCGGCGGGCCTGCCGGTCGGGGAGACGATCGTCGACATCGCGGAGGAGGCGGGCTCACAGAATACGATCCGCGACCACGCTGAGCCGGAGCCGGGGGACGAGCGGCGGGTAACCGCGTTCGTGTCGATCCAGCAGGGCTGCGATATGGACTGCGCCTTCTGTGTCGTGCCGCGGACGCGCGGCGATGAGCGCTCGCGGCCTCTGGCGGACGTCGTGGCGGAGTGCCGGGCGCTGGCGGAGCGCGGCGTGCGCGAGGTGACCCTCCTCGGGCAGATTGTGACCAGCTACGGTCGGCACGACCTTCCGCGGACGGGCGGCCTCAGCCCCTTCGTGCAGCTGCTCGAGCAGGTGCACGCGCTGCCCGGGATCCAGCGAATCCGGTTCACCTCGCCGCACCCGCTCGGGTTCCGTGGCGACCTCGTGGCGGCCTACGCGCGGCTGCCCAAGCTTTGCGCGCACACCCACCTGCCGCTGCAGAGCGGGAGCGACCGGATCCTGCGCGCGATGAACCGGCCCTACACCGCCGCCAAGTACCGCGCCCTCGTCGCCGCGCTGCGGGCCGCGCGGCCGGGGCTGCACCTCTCGACGGACGTCATCGTGGGCTTCCCGGGCGAGACGGCGGATGACTTCGCGGCGACGCGGGCGCTGTTCGCGGAGTGCGACTTCGACATGGCCTACGTCTTCAAGTACAGCCCGCGCTCCGGCACCCCGGCGGCGGAGCTGACCGGGCAGGTCGACGAGGCGGTGAAGGAGGAGCGCAACCAGGAGCTGCTGGCGCTGCTGCGGGAGAACTCGCTGCGGCGCACCGCGGCCCTCGTCGGCACCGTGCAGGAGGTGCTGGTGGAGGGGCGGGACCAGGACGGCGCGCGGTTCACGGGGAGGACCGGCGGCAACCGCGTGTGCATCTTCGACGCGCACCCGCGCCTGGTGGGCGAGCTCGTGGCGCTGCGGATCGAGCGCACGTCCGTCAGCACTCTCTACGGCGAGCTCGTTCCCGCCGGCGCCCCCGCCTAAGCCTTTCCCGATGTCCCTGACCGCCGCCACCCTAGTGACCGCCCTGCTCCTGCTGCTCCTCGGCGTGCCGCTGCTGCTGCCGCTGCCGGGCTGGGGCGCCGTGCTCCGCTCGTTCCCGCGCTCGCGCGCCGCCGCCTACGTCGTGTTCACCACGGGGGCCGCCTGGTTCCTCCACGCGCTCTGGCACCTCTCGCCAGCGGACTTTGGCGAGTACCGGCACTACCTCTTCGCGGGCTTCCTCCTGGTGGCCATCCTCTCGTTCAAGTACGTGCCCGACTTCCTCGCCGTCCGCGGGCTGTGCGCGCTGATTTTGATGGGCGCGATGCCGCTGCTGGACGCGGGCTTCATGAACTTCACCCACGGACGGATCGTCCTCTACAAGATCGCCGTCTACGCAGGCATCGCGGCGGCGATCTGGCTCGGGGCGCAGCCCTGGCGGCTGCGGGACTTCCTGAACTGGCTGTTCGCGCGCCCGGGCCGCGCCCGCGTGGTCGGCGGCGGCCTGACCGCCTATGGCGTGCTGCTGGCGGGGGTCGCGTTCACCTACTGAGGCCGATGGCCGCGCACCCCCTGCTGCTCGTTCTCGCCGGACCCGCGGGCTCCGGCAAATCCACCCTCTGCGGCCGCCTGCGGCGCGAGCGGCCGGAGTTCGACCGCGTCATCACCACCACGACCCGCGCGCCGCGGCCCGGCGAGGTGGACGGCGTGCATTACCATTTCCTCGCCGCGGCGGAGTTCCGCCGGCGGCTCGCCGCGGGCGAATTCCTCGAGTGGGCGCAGGTCCACGGCGACCACGAGGACCGCCTCTACGGCACCCTGCGGGCGAGCGTGCTCGGGCCCCTCGCGGCGGGCCGGGACCTGGTCATCAACGTGGACGTGCAGGGCGTGGACAACCTCCGGCGGGCGGCGCGGGCCGAGCCGCTCCTGGCGCGCGCGCTGACCACCGTGTTCATCCTCGTGGACCCGGCGGAGCTGGCCGCGCGGATGCGCGCGCGGGCGGGCGACCACGAGGAGGAGATCGCGCGGCGGCTGGCCACGGCGGCGGCGGAATTGCGCGCGGCGCCGGGCTTCGACCACCGGATCCACAGCCGGAGCCGGGACGAGGATTTCGCGGCGCTGCTGGGCCTGATCGCGGCCGCCCGCGCCCACCCCCGGGCCTGAGCCCCCCGGCGACTCAGTCCTCCGCCACCACGTGGTGGCAGCCGCGGCTGCGCGGGTTGAGGGCCGCCGCGTGCACCACGAGCAGCGCGGTCTGGACCGCGTTGCGCAGCTCCAGCAACTCGCGGGTCGGGCGGCAGTCGCGGTAGAACCCCTGGATCTCCTCCCGCAGCTCCAGCAGTATGCGTCGCGCGCGGGCGAGGCGACGGGAGGAGCGCACGATCCCCGCGTAGTTCCACATCGTGCTGCGCACGAGCTCCAGGTCCTGGCGGATGAGGGTGGGATCGGCCGGCCGGTCGGCGCCCCGCCACGGCCGGGGCCGGGGCAACGGGTCCCGCTCGGCCGCGAGTTCCGTCACGGCGGCGGCCGCAGCCGCGCGCGCCCCCACGAGGCACTCCAGCAGGGAGGTGCTGGCGAGCCGGTTGGCGCCGTGCAGGCCGGTGCAGGCGGTCTCACCGATGGCGCCCAGGTTCCGCACGTTGGTGCGGCCGGCGAGGTCCGTGTGCACGCCGCCGCAGGAGAAATGGGCGGCCGGGACGACGGGGATCGGTCCCCGGTCGACGTCGACCCCGTGGGCCGCGCAGCGCGCCGCCACCGTCGGGAAACGCGCCCGCAGGAAATCCGGCGGCAACGCCCCGAGGTCGAGGTAGGCGCAGGGCTCGCCGCTGGCCGCCAACTCGAGGTGGACCGCGCGGGCCACCACGTCGCGCGGCGCGAGCGAACCCGTCGGGTGCACGCGGTCGACGAACCGCTCGCCGCGGGCATTCACGATCACCGCCCCCTCGCCGCGGAGGGCCTCGGTGACGAGGAACCCGGGCGCGTTCGGCCGGTGGAAGGCGGTCGGATGGAACTGGACGTACTCCAGGTCGATCAGCCGCGCGCCGACGCGGTAGGCCATCGCCACGCCGTGCCCGACGCTGCCGGGCTGGTTGGTGGTGTGGAGGAAGATCTGCCCGAGCCCGCCCGCGGCGAGGACCGTGCGGCGCGCGATGATCGCCCGTACGACGCCGGAAGCGGTATCGAGGACATAGGCACCGAAGCAGGTCAGCGGCGCGTAGCGTTCGGCCACTAGGTCGGTGCTGTGGGAGAGGGTCAGCAGGTCCACCGCCACCCAGCCACCGCGGCGGGTGATGCCAGGGGTCGCGTCGACGCGGGCGGCGACCGCGGCGAGGATGGCGTGGCCGGTGAGGTCCTTGGCGTGGAGGATGCGCCGCGCGCTGTGCCCACCCTCCCGGGTGAGGTCGAGGGCGCCGGCGGCGTCGCGGTCGAAGGCGACGCCGAGCTCGCCGAGCAGCAGCTCCTTCACCGCGGCCGGGCCCTCGCGCACCAGCTGCTCGCCCGCGGCCGGATTCGAGGTGCCGTCGCTGGCGGCCACGATGTCCGCCCCCAGCCGCGCCGGGGCGCCGGGCTCATAGATGATGCCGCCCTGGGCCCAGTCGCTGTTCGCGACCAGCGGGCCGTCGAGCGCGAGCAACTCCACCCGCCGGCCCGCGCGGGCCGCGTGGAGGGCGTAGGCCGAACCGGCCAGGCCGGCGCCGATGACCAGGCAGTCGGTCTCGATGATCTCCATCGCCGGGGCCTCAGACGGCGCGCCCGCGCGCCGGGACGGTGAGGCTCAGGTCGGCCGCCGGCGCGGAATACGCGAGGGCCCCGACGCTGATGACATCGACCCCCGGGACGGCGTAGGCCCGCAGCGTCTCGCGGCGGACGCCCCCCGAGACCTCGACGCGGGCGCGCCCGGCGATGAGGGCCGCGGCGGCCCGCACGCCCTCGGGCGGGAAGTTGTCGAGCAGGATCACCTCGGCGCCGGCGGCGGCGAGGTGGTTGTCCTTGATCAGCACGTGCTCGCCGAGGGAGGAGCGGTGGTTGGCGCCGCCGCCGCAGCGGACCGCGTGCTTCTCCAGCGCGCGCCAGCCCGGGGTGGTCTTGCGGGTGTCGGCCAGCCGCACCCCGGTGCCCTGGAGGAGGTCCACGTGGGTCCGGACGTGGGTCGCGATGCCCGAGAGGCGCTGGAGGAAATTGAGGGCGGAGCGCTCGGCGGCGAGCAGGGCCGCGGTGGGGCCGGCCACCTCGAGGACGCGGGCGCCCGGGCGGAGGCGGTCGCCGTCGGTGGCGAGCAGGCGCACCCGCAGGGCGGGATCGACGCGGGCGAAGACGCGGGCGGCGATCTCCACCCCGCAGACCACGAGGTCCTGCCGCGCCTCGATCCAGCCGCGGCGGCGATGCCCGGGGGAAAACAGGGCGCGGCTGGTGAGGTCGCCGAGGCCGAGATCCTCCTCGAGGGCGAGGTCGATCAGGAGTTCCGTGCGGGGGGTGAGCATCGGGGCGGGGGTGAGTCGGCGGGGGAGAGCTCGAACATCCGGTCGAGGCAGCGGGCGGCGTGCCGGCGCACGTCCTCCGGAACCTCGACGATCTGGTCCGGCCGCGGGGCGCGCAGCAGGTCGCGGAGCTTCTCCAGCGAGTTGAGCTTCATGTACGGGCAGAGACGGCAGCCCCCGATGAAGCGGCGGGCGGGCTCCTCGGATTGCAGGCGGCCCACCAGCCCGCACTCGGTGAGCAGCAGGTAGAACGGGGCCGGCGTGGCGCGCACGTAGCGCATCATCGCGCCGGTGCTGCCCGTGAAGTCGGCGGCGGCGACCACCTCCGGGGTGCACTCGGGATGCACGACCACGCGGAGCCCGGGGAACTGGGCGCGGGCGGCGGCGATGTCCGCCGGCGTCAACTGCTCGTGCACCAGGCAGGTGCCGTCCGAGGTGATGATCTCCTTGTCGACCCCCTGGCGGCGCAGCTCGTCGCGGACGTTCGCACCCATCAGGCGGTCCGGCACGAAGATCACCCGCCGCTCGGGCAGGGCGGCGATGATCGCGTGCACGTTGCCCGAGGTGACGCAGACGTCGGACTCGGCCTTCACCCCGGCCGTGCTGTTGATGTAGCAGACGACGGCGGCGTCGGGGAAGGCCGCCCGCAGGCGGCGCACGTCGGCGGGGGTGATCGAGTCGGCGAGGGAGCAGCCGGAGGCGGGGTCGGGGACGAGGACGCGGGCGGCGGGCGAGAGGATCTTCGCCGTCTCGGCCATGAAGACCACGCCGGCGAAGACGATCTCCGGCGTCCGGGCCTCCCGGGCGCGGAGGCTGAGGAAGTAGGAGTCGCCGCGGTGGTCGGCCTCCCCGTAGGTGATCTCGGGCTCAACGTAGGAGTGCGCGAGGAGGACGGCGCCGCGCTCCCGCTTGCGGGCGTTGATCTCGAGCGGCAGCGGGGCGATCTCGCGGCAGCGGCCGAGGTCCCACGGCCGCGCGCCCGGGTTGCATTCCACGGACAGGAGCGCGGAACAGGCGCTCGGCCTCGGCATCGATGGCGGCGGCGGAAAAGTGCACCGGCGCCTCGGACCTCGGGTCGAACCGCGGTCGTTTCAAGCTCGGCGGCGGGTTGCCTTTTGACAGCGCGCGGCGCCGCGCCCACGGTCAGCCCGTGACCCTCGCTGACCTCAGGAAGGAATACTCGCTCGCCGGCCTCGCGGAGGCGGACCTCGCGCGTGAGCCGTTCCGCCAATTCGAGAAATGGTTTCAGGAGGCGGAGGCGGCGAAGCTGCCCGAGCCCAACGCGATGCTGCTCGCGACGGCCGGAACCGACGGGCGGCCCTCGGCGCGGACGGTGCTGCTTAAGGGCCTCGATGGCCGCGGGTTCGTCTTTTACACCAATTATGAGAGCCGCAAGGGCCGGGAGCTGGCGGCCAACCCGCGGGCGACGCTGGTGTTCCCCTGGTTCCCGATCGAGCGGCAGGTGATCATCGAGGGCGCCGTCACCAAGGTAGCGCGCGAGGAGAGCGAGGCCTACTACGCCACCCGCCCCCGCGCCAGCCAGCTGGCCGCGTGGGTCTCGCAGCAGAGCGCGCTCGTGCCCGCGCGCAGCGTGCTCGAGGAGGGCTACAAGGCCGTCGAGCGACGCCACGAGGGGCAGGCGGTGCCGACGCCCCCGCACTGGGGCGGCTGGCGCGTGGTGCCGGAGACGGTGGAATTCTGGCAGGGCCGCCGCAGCCGCCTGCACGACCGCCTCCGCTACCGCCGGCAGAAGGACGGCTGGACGGTCGAGCGCCTCGCGCCCTGACGCCCGGCGATGGAGCTGCACCTGATCCGCCACGCCCATTCGGAGGACACTGCCCCGGACGAGGCGCGGCGGCTCACCCCCCGCGGTCGCCGGCAGGCCCGCGCCCTCGCCCGGCGGCTCCGCGCCACCGGGGACTTCGCCCCCGCCGAGGTCTGGCACAGCACCCTGCGCCGCGCGCGCGAGACCGCGGAACTGCTCGCCCCCGCCGCCCCGGATGCGCCGCGGCGCGAGCAGCCGGGCCTCGCCCCGGAGGACGATCCCGCCGCCGTCGCCCGGCGCCTCGCCCGCAAGTGCGCGCCGGTCGCGATCGTCGCCCACGAGCCCCTGCTCTCCACCCTCGCCTCCCGCCTCGTGACCGGCGCCGCGGAACCGGTTGTGTTCCACGTGCGCAAGGCCTCGGCGCTCGCGCTGACCCGCGTCGGGCGGCGCTGGGTGGTGCGCTGGTTTTTGCCCCCGGAGGACGGCCAATGAAGCTCTTCCTCACCGGCGCCTCGGGCCTCGTCGGCGCCGCCTGCGCCCGCGCCGCCGCCCGCCGCGGCCACCACGTCGTCGGGACCGTCCACCGCCACGCCGGGCCGCTCGAGGGGCTGCGGACGCGGCTGACCCTCGACCTCGCGGATCCCGCGGCCGCGATCGCGGCGGTGCTGGAGCACTTCCCGGACGCGATCGTGAACTGCGCGGCGCTCTCCGTACCCGATGAGTGCGACCGGCATCCCGCGCTGGCGCAGGCGCTGAACGTCGACCTGCCCGCGCAACTCGCGCGGCTGGCCCACCACCTGAGCGCGCGGCTGGTGCACATCTCCTCGGAACAGGTCTTCCCCGGCACCTCCGCCACCGCCC
>Ga0194118_10002313_pt1 | contig 24543 bp, 53 predicted proteins | sample TA2MahsurfametaG_2_FD_148662 | JGI IMG/M metagenome (GOLD analysis project Ga0194118, IMG submission 148662) | Freshwater microbial communities from Lake Tanganyika, Tanzania - TA2015013 Mahale N5 surface | ecosystem: Environmental > Aquatic > Freshwater > Lake | place: Tanzania: Lake...
GACAATATATTATGAAAGCTTCTTCAAAGCTTATTGGTGCTGAAATTGATTTTATGAATAATTTTGAACCAAATTATTTAATTGCTCAAGGTTTACAAAAATTTATGCCAGATCAATGGGAAGCTGGTATAAGATACACTGGAGATGATGTTAATATTTTAAACAAAGTTAAAAACTTTAGAACTCGTATTTGGCCTGATTATACATGGACAAATAGTTCTAAGATTAATCATGTGTATCCAGATCCTTGGCCCAACTTAAAGTAGAATTTACTTGACAAATCATAATATTATAACTAAATTATAGCATGTTTATTTTCGAACAATTAAATAACGATAGATATTTAATTAAGTCTAACGATAAAATTACTGGCCGTCTTTTGAAAGATGATGACGGCTATTTTTATTATTGGCCTGAGTTCCGGCACGAAAAATGTTGGGACGCGCTCACCATGAAAGTCATAGCTAAGAAATTAGATGAATTAAATAAAGATTGGGATCGCGAATTAAATCGTAACGCAATATCTAAAATAAAAATTATTTCATAATTTTTATGGATGAATTTACATATAGAATATTAACAGAAACGATTTTTGCTATTTTTGCTACTTATGCTTTAATTATTTATTTGATGAAAAAGAATAAGTGATTTGTTGTTGACTTTTTGTGGAAGATGTGATGTAATCGTTAAACATGATTGACGAAAAGAATAACAATAAAGTTGAGCTTATTGGATTTTACGGTAACGATCAAGTTCATGCTTGTTCTGCTTGGACTTCTACAAGTAGAAATCTTTCTGACGATAAGATAGAAAGAATTCCAAAATTATTAAAGATGCTTGCTGATGCTGGACATCATACTCCATTTGAAAAATCTGCACTTCATTTTTTGATTGATACTGATATTGCTAGTCACGTTCACCTGATTAAGCACCGGGTTGGAACTTCAGTTAACGGTGAATCTGCTCGCTATAAAGAAATAAAAGAAGATAAATTTCTTGTTCCAGATGATTGGCCTGAAGACTGGCAAATTGCGCTAACTAAATATACAGAAGAGGGTAATAAACTTTATCATCAGTGCTTAAAAGATCTTTGTGATAGAGGTTATGATAGAAAGAGAATTAAAGAATCAGCTAGGTTTTTTAAAACATATAATTCTCAAATTCAAGCTGATGTTATGTTTAACTGGCGCTCGTTTTATCATTTTTTGAGTCTTCGTAATAAACCTGATGCTCAAAAAGAAATTCGCGAAATCGCTGCTGAAATGTTACGTCTTGTTCAAAATATTGAAGGCGAACCATTTAAACACACAATAGCGGCTTTTAACTTGTAATGACTGATCTATTAAAGATGCATGGTTATGATGATTGTATTGAAGGTGTATGTCATAAATACGGTCAAGAACCATTCATGGTTTATAATTACGATAAAGTTATTACTAAATTAATGGATGACGGCATGACTTATGATGAAGCTGTTGAGTTTCATGAATTCAATCAAGCTTTTGTTTATATGGGATTAGCGACTCCAGCTTTTATACATAAATATGAAGTATAAAGTATACTTGCCTGTTATTTGTTACAACCACACAGTTTTATCTCATTACATGTTTAGTATAATGAGATTATTATTTGAGGGGCAAAATAGAAATATAAGTTTTAGTCTTGATTGTATCTATTTTGACAGCTTGATTGCGAGAGCAAGAAACGCCGCTGCTGCAAACTTTCTTAATATGAAGGATTGCGATTATATGATGTTTATTGATACTGATATATCATTTGAACCTAAAGATGTTTTTTCTCTTCTTAAAAGAAATAAAGATGTTATTTCTGGTTTATATCCGAAGAAATACATAAGCCAAGAAAAAATGGGTAGAATGATTTTACAAAACGGACCGATTCTTCCTAATAATTATGAAGAATTATGCACGGATTTTGCTACAGAAATAAATAACAAAGATAAAGTTGAAGAATTAGAAGAGGTAAATTATGCTGCTACAGGTTTTATGCTAATAAAGAAAAAAGTATTTATAGAATTAGCGCAAAAACTACCTCATATTGCATATAAAAATGATATAGATGGTTATATGAGTTACGGTGAAACGTTTTATGATTTTTTTCCATGCAAAATCAACGAACAATCAAAAAAATACGAAGCCGAAGATTACGGATTTTGTAGTTTATACAGAAGCATTGGCGGTAAAATACATGTAGATACAACTTGCGAATTAACTCATCATGGCTGGAAAGCTTATAAAGGTAATTTTAACAGACAATCTAACTTTTTTAAAAATGACATTAGTAATTTGTCTACCGGGAAATAATTTCTCTGGTAATTTTTTAGATTCTTTTTTAGATTTTTATAATTGGTGTATCCATAATAAAATACAAGTAATCATATCAAGACATTATGAATGTAATATTTATTACGTTCGAAACATGTGTCTTGGAGGAAACAGCACAAGTGGCGAAGATCAAAAACCGTGGCGAGGCCAATTAAAATATGATTATATTTTGTGGATCGATAGTGATATAATTTTTAAAAAAGAAGATTTTATCAGATTATTCAATTCTAATAAGAATATTATTTCTGGATTATATTTTATGCAGGATGGAAAACAATATGCCACAGTAAAAAATTGGGACGAAGATTTTTACTTTAAAAATGGTCATTTTGAATTTGTTATGCCGGAAAATATCATCAATATAGAAGAGCCATTCGTCGTAGATTATACCGGATTCGGTTTTATTTTAATAAAGTACGGAATTTTTGAAAAATTAAAATACCCTTGGTTTAGACCGCTTTGGAAAAAATTTGGAAACGTGAATGAATTTACGATGGAAGATGTTTCATTTTGTCATCTCGTTAGAGAACAAAATATAGACATATATGTTCATCCAAAAGTCATAGTTAAACATGAAAAGAAAATATTACTGTAATGAAATATAAATATAAAATTAAAATTCATCTTGCTAAAACAAATGATGAATTAGAATCTATTCTAAATAATTATGGTCAAAATGGTTATCGCGTTTTTCGTGTAGAAAAAACTGACCATTGTATTTATGAAGGTGGAGCTTGCAAATACACAATATATCTAGAACAAAAAATCAAAAATGAACAATCATCCAGTAAATATAGTAAAAATAAACGATAAAGATATTAGGAAATACAATAAAGTTAAGGTTGGCGACTTATATATTGCTGGCGATTTCTTGCATATTATTGATGATAATTATGCTGAAATTTCAAAAGATAGTAAACTTCTAAAGATGAAGGTCAATGATACAAATATAGTATATAGAAAATAATGAACAAACCTCATTATATATTTTTATATGATAAAAGATTTCCTAGTCAAGTTAAATAGACACAAATACCTGATTTACCTTGTTCATAACTTATGGACGCGGTTTATAAGCATGAGCCAATCCAATCGAAGCGCAAAATATAAAATGTTATTGAATAATTTTTAAAATGAAAAAAAATAATTGGTTAAACGATCATAAATTATTTTATTCAGAACTTTTGAATGGAGTTAAATTTCAAAAAATTATTGAAGAAAATATTCTAAAATTAGATATTGAAGTTCATACTCCTGATTTCTACTATAAATTCGATTTAGGAAAAAATGAAACGCAGTATGAAGAGTGGATGAAATCAAGAGCAAATATAGAAAAAACACGCGAAGAATATGGACAAAAAGAAGAAGATATTCTTATAGGCAAGAATAAAATTTTATGCGAATGTAAAAGCAGAGATATTTATTTTACTGATGTCTCTTCATTTCCTTATCCAGATATTTTTATTGATACTGTAAAAGGTTATGAAAATAAAAAAATCAAACCGTCTTATACTTTTTGCATAAGCCAAAAAACAAAATCTATAATTTATTTAGATTCTTCGCCTCAAAATAAAAATCAATGGATAAAAAGAGTTATTTTTGATAAAAAAAGAGGAATAGAAGAATTAAATTATTGTGCGCCCAAAAAACTTTGGAGAAATTTTAGTACATTCAAACAAGAATTTTTTATTAATTACGGAGAATAAACTTAATGAAAATTCTTAGTTTATTTTTAATTTTATTTTTGTGTAATGGTTGTATATTAATGCGATATCAATTTGAGAAAGCAATTAATAATTTGCCGCCCTGTAGTAAATTAATATCAGTTGGTAATTATTCAATTCGATATGAATTAAATAATGTTACCTATAAAGCAAGATATTGGTCCAATGGTGAAATATACAAAACAGAAGTTATTCATCAATAACTTTTGTCTCAGTATACTTTTGTCCGAAATACCATCCAACAGCAGCGGTTGTCATAGCATTTAATACTTCATTTTTAATTTCTAGAAAAACAGTTGCAGAAAATATAACGATTAGTGTAAAAACTAATATAGCTCTTATTGAGACTCCCCGTATAGTAGATTCATTATTCATATCACTATTTACACCATGACTGACGAAAGATATCAAGAATTAAATAATAATTATAATGTTCAAGTAACTGATTTGGAATTCGCTGATGGTTGGCATTTTTGTGGTGATTATTTTCCAATGTTGGTTGGTCCCGGTATGCATGCGATGCAATTTTGTAAATGCTCCGGTATAAATAAAAAACTGCATAATAATATTTATAAACAATTACCTTATCAAGGTGATAACGAAGACACGAAAACAATTATTAATTTTAGATTAGACTTGGATCAAATTTAAAAAACTCCCAATACCAAAAGTCGAAACTTAAAAATCTAGTATCTTCGTCGCAAATACAGTTTTTTGCGATGAAGTTTTGCTTTATACTATATTCTTCTTGACAGTAATCACAAACCATGCTAGATTATAACCCGCAAAAATGTCTAATAGTGAACAATAATGTCACAAATATATGACAATTAGATATTTGACTACATTAGTATATCTCATATAATAGATTATGAATATTCAACAGGCAAATTTCGTAAAAAATACTTTAAAAGAAGGCTGTTCTTTAAATAGATTAGCTGAAGAATTTTTTATTAAATTCGGCGCAACTGAATATTGTACGGGTCCAACTAGTTTCTTTTACGTTAAAGGTAAGAAAATTCCTCAGTTTTCAAGTTTAGATGGTCATGATATAAGAACGAGTGCTGAAATATTTCTGAACGAAAAGTTATGAAGAAAAAAATTTTGAAAAAAGCCATTGACATAGCTCATGCTATGTGCCCTCTTATGCGAAACAAAGGACTTCGCGCTTCGCATGTTGCTTTCTTAATTAAGAAAAATCGCATAGTAAAAATTGGCTGGAACAAACCTAAAACAAACCCAAATAGTCAAAAATATCCGTATATAGGCTTGACAGGTGAAAAAATAACTGTTAATACTCACGCTGAACTTGATGTTATTTTAAAATCGGGGCAAGAAAACTTATGTGATCACGAAATTATAGTTTTAAGAGTGGATGGCGAAGGTAAATTAAATAATAGCAAACCATGTAATGGTTGCCTCCACTTATTAAAACAAGTCGCAGTAAAAAACATTTTTTATTCAAATTCTAAAGGAGAAATCAATCAAATATAATTATGGAAAAAGAACTATTTATGAAAGACAAGTATCCAGTTCAATCTGATGATTTGAAATTTGATGGCAAGAATGTTATTATACCTAGTTATTGGGTAGATAATCTTTGCGATTATATTAAAAATGCTGATATTCATGATCTGTCTGACGCAGATAAAGATGATTATAAGCTTTTCAAGCTTTTTCTTTATGATGTGCAAGAGTATAAAAATGGAGGTAATTGATGAAACTCGAATACAGGGATAAACTACTCAATAGTTTTCCTAAAATTTATCCATCAGATTTTTATTTTGATTGTGATGAAGGATGGTTTGATTTACTATTTAATCTATCTTCACAGATTCAAAAATATTGTGATGAAGGAAAGTGCCAACAAGTTGTAGCTCTTCAAGTCAAAGAAAAGTTCGCGACCCTGCGTTTTTATCATTCAGGCGGCGATGAATATATTTATAAATTGATTGATGAAGCAGAAGCGAAATCTGCTGATACTTGCGAAGTAACTGGTGGGCACGGCGCGCTTTACAGAAAAGGTTATTACTATAAAACTCTTTGCAAAGAAACTGCTTTACTTATGGACTTTAAAGAGGTAAAATCTAAAAAACTATTTCAAAAATAATATTATGGGAATGTACGATACATTAATTTGTAAATATCCACTTCCAATGCCAGAAGATCCTAAAGGATATACTGGCAGCACAGACTTTCAATCTAAAGATTTAGATTGTGCTTTGTCTTATTATGAAATCCGTGAAGACGGATCAATTTGGGAAGAAGAGCGCAAAACTGAATATGTTCCCGGTAACGATAAAGCTAAAAACTTCTGGGATAAAATCGGCCATTTAAAAACTCTTAAAACTTGGTTTGAGCCGCGTTGTTTAAATGAAATTATTAACATTTATGATTATCAACAAAATGATGAAGGTAATTATGATTATGATATAGAATATAATATTAGATTTGAGAATGGTAAAATAGTTGATATTAAGTTGGTTAATTTTGAAGCAATTGATAATGTTCAAAGAAAAAAGACACAAGAAGAAAACGAAAAAACTTGGCGCAACTGTATTGAATACAAAAAAAAATATAGGTATAAATATGTCGTGCGTCCGTACTTATATCTAGGCAGAAAAACTTTTTATTACGCTCATAAAGTTTTAGAAAACATGAATATCTTTCTATATAAACTTCAGAGAATATTACATTTATGAAATTTAAAAATTTCGATAATATAGAGTATGAAGTAATATATAAAATTCCTACTTATAGCACGACTGTCGAAGGATTATGTGATAATCCAATTAACAATTATCCAAAAATAATTGTTGATCCACGGTTACAAAAACGTAGAAAACTTAATGTCTTAATAGAAGAAGTATTTCACGCTCATTTATACGATTTACCCGAGTGGAAAGCGCGAAAGTTCGCGGCGAATCTTGGAAAATTAATCTATAGCGAATTCATGAAAAATAAAGAATGAAAATAAACGATTCAATAATTATTAGCGATAACGTTTTGTCGTCTGAAGATTTTCAATTGTTAAAAAGTTATTGTATCAATGAAGCTAAATTCGAAGCGGTAGAAAAAGGTGATAATATCTATATTGTTGCTAAACCTCCACAAGAAATAGAACAGAAAATATTACAAACATTACAAGAGATTTATCACAAACAAATAGATGTATCAATTTCTTTTTTAAGAATCGCAAACTCAAAAATAGATATAAATTGGCGCATACATTGCGACAATACAAACGTCGCTGGAAAATTTAATCCAACTCACGGCGCTATATTTTATATCACTCATGATAAAAACAATATAAATGGAACTGCTTTTTGGAGACATAAAAAGTATGGCTATGTTTGCCCCGATAATTTTACAAATGAAGAAATACAAAATAAAATTATTGTAGATCGAGAAGATTCAATGAAATGGGATGTAAGTACAATTATTGGTGGCGTCGAAAATAGAATGGTAAGTTATCCGGCTAAATATTTTCATTCAAAATATCCTAGAGTCATGCAAGGAAAAGACATCAATGACTCAAGAATAATCTTAGCATTATTTTATAAAATTTAACATGGAAAAACTCAATAGATTTTTTAAAAATAAAAATATTTATGTAGCTGACTCTCAAATTCATGGTAAGGGAGTTTTTACAGAAGTAGATATTTTACCGGGAGAAATTATAGAACAAGCATATGTAATTCATCCAGAAAATAAAAATTCAGAGAGCACTGACAAAAATTTTCAAAAATATTTTTTTGCATGGCCTTACCTGCAACAAAATTGGAAAAATAATGTCGAAAAAATGGGTTTTTTAACTCTTGAACAAGTTACATTTGCTACATGTGTTTTGGGATTTGGCATGATTTATAATCACAGCTTAACTCCTAACGTATTATTTGATGTAGATATTGATAATAGTATGGTTGAATTCAGAGCGAAAAGAAAAATTATTGCTGGCGAAGAATTATTGATTTGTTATAACGAACAATTAAAATTTGATGAACAACACAGACAGAATAACAACATTGCTTCTTGATTCGTATTTTTTGCCGTATACGTTTTTGACTGCAAAAGCCACTTTTTTACATTTACTCAAAAACAATATAAAGTGTTTTGATGCTAACGGTAATATTATAGAATCTAATTTAGAATGGTTTTCTAATTATCCGGCATTTTATGAAGATCAACCTTTTTTACGGTCTAAAGATAAAGTTTGGTTTATACCCACTTTAGCTGTAATCAAGACTAGATTCTTTTATGATCGTCGGAAATTGCCAAAAACATTAAGCGTTACAAAGCTTTGTCATATTTTTAATTTTACTTGTCAAATATGTTTTGAAAAACTTGATAAAAAAGACTTGACAATTGAGCATATTTTCCCTAAAAGCAAAGGCGGAACAAAGGGAATTGAAAATATCAGTTTAAGCTGTCACAATTGCCAGCAAAAGAAAAAAGATATATATCCTTTTTTCGATAAATTTGGTAAAACCATTAATTCAATCCCAACGCCTTTGCCCGTCATTCCGAAAACGTCTGTAAAAATAAGAGAAGAATGGGAAAAATTCTTCGTTTATAAAAGTATTTAATTTATGCCCTACGAATATAAATCAAAGTTTAAAAAGGTTATCGATGGAGACACTATAATTGTTGATATCGATTTAGGATTCAGTATTGTTTTATCTAATCAATATATAAGATTGATTGGTATCGATACACCTGAAATCCGTTCAAAAGATAAAATAGAAAAAATATTTGGCACAACAAGCAAAAAAGCTGTTGAAGATTTCATGAAAAATAGCGATCAAGAAAATCTTATTATTCAAACATTATTTTGTGATGATAATGGAGATAAATTTGGTCGTGTTTTAGGAAAAGTGTATAACTCAAATAAAGTGTGTTTAAACGAATGGATGATTGAACGCAATTATGCTGTTAGATATGATGGAGAAAATAAAGAAAAAATTAAAAATTTACATTTAGCAAATAGAAAAGTTTTAATAGATAATAAAATTGTTTCTATGTCATATTCTGAAGCTGGAATAATTTAATTTTATGTCATCCATATCCGAATTCGAGCGCACGAAACCAGTAATAACAATGAAAAAAATCGAAGATTTAGTTCTTTTAACGAAACAAGAATTAGTAAAAACAGAAATTCTTTGTAAAGATAGAGTTAGAAGTCTTTACGAAATTCACGATCTTTTAAAAGATACGAAACAAAGTTTTAAAAAGGGTGAATAATGAGCTATGTAACAGCAAATATACCTACTCAAATTGCTTATCTAGACACTTCTTTCTTGCATAATCTTGAAACTGGTAGTACAAATGATTATATACCAGTTGAAATATTTTCTGTAGTATCAATACCAAGAAGATGTTTATTATTTAATGTAATGAGTGAATATGGCGCTCAATTTGCGCGAGTTCCTATTCATTATTTATTTGATAATAATAATTGTATTACAAAATACCCTTTAGATTGGTTACAATTATGGGATAGTTTTAGTTATTATTTTACTATACAAAGATTTGAATATTTAAAAAATGCTTCTGCATATATCATTCTTAAAAATAAAGAAAAACATGTTGCAAAATATGCGTTTACAATAGACTGGTGTAATGGTGAAGATTATAATTTTGGTTATTCTGAAATAGCTTCTGGTCATAAATGCGCTCATATTTTTTGGGGTGAAAACGGACAAATGTTTGCTCAACCAAATAATAGAATTATTTGGAGAGATTCTGGCGCTTGGATTGGTAAAAAATTACCAGATGAAAGTAAAAACTGGAAAGTATTCGGAAAAGAATTTAGTTGTGAAGGGCTAGCTCATAAATGGACCGCTGGTGATGAAGAATTAATGTATTATGAATTTAAAAACTCGACTGACAAAGCCTGAATACGGTTGTTATTTGGCTTTAGCCGCAAGATCTCGATCAGAAGATCCTCATACTCAAGTTGGCGCTGCTTTATTCGATGAAGAATGGCGAACTGTTTCTACAGGATTTAATGGCTTTGCTCCTCGATTAATTCCAGAAAAAGAAATTATAGAAAACAGATCGTTAAAATCAGATTTAATAAATCATGCTGAAATAAATGCCATTCTTTATTCTTCTAGGCAACCATTTTTTGCTTGCATGGTTTACAGTCCTTGTATACACTGTGCAAAGACAATCGCGGCTTCAAAGATAAAACATATATTTTTTTTAAAGCAATATAAAAAATCCAATAGTGAACATGAAGATACCAAATATATGGATATTTTAAATTTCTGCGATATTAAGTATACAAAGTTAGATAAAAATAGTTTACATAAAATTCTTTATTGGATAGAAAAAGATAAAGAGTTTATTAATTCACTTTCATGAAAAAGAAAGATATATATTTATTAACAGGAAATTTTCTTAAAAAAGAATCAGACAGAATTCTTTACCAGATGTTAAAAGCTAAATCTGAAAAAACAATTCAAAAGCGCCGTATAGAATTAGAATCTATAAAAAATAGAATTTGTTATGAAATTAAAATCATTAAAAGAGAAATGGGATCTGATGAAGAAAGCGATTGACAGCATTAAGGTTTTCTGCTATTCTAACTTAGAAATAATGATACATGATTGTAGCATTTATAGTAATCTGTGGTATCATAATGGGATTAAAATGGATCTTAGAAGATACATATGACAACAAGTTCAAATAAAAATATGAATAGTGATAAAAACTCGCAGTGGAAAGAGCGCGAAGTAGGTGCTCTTTGGAAGAAGAAGAACGAAAAAGGTTCTTATTGTACTGGCTATCTCGTTGTAGACGAGCTTGGTCAGAAGATTAAGCGTCGCGTAATCATGTTTGCTAATAAGCAAAAGAATAAGGAGACATCTCCTGATTTTATTGTTTATCTTAGCAACGAAGAGAATGGTGACGAAAGTAAAGCTCCCAAGCGAAACAAACCCGCTCAAGCGGTTTCTTCTGCTAGAAATGATGATATTCCTGACGATCTTCAATGATTCGTGAAATTACAGAACAAGATATAAATGCTCTTTTAAAGAGAGCTTCTAAATTTTGGTCTGAAATTAATGGAAATAACCTACTGGGCGAATTTAGCCTAGTAGGTTTTTCTAATTTCCTAAAAACTTCTTTTAAAAAAGAATCAATTATTGGTTGGGTATATGAAAAAAATCAAAAAATTATAGGCGGAATTTTATTTAAAAAAGATTATTTATTTTTATGTAATAAAAATTGTTTATCAGAAATTTTTTGGTGGATAGATCCAGAAGAAAGAAATTCAATAGCGGCTTATAAATTAATCAAACATGCAGAAAACTATGCAGTAAAAAATGATTTTGATTCAATTTTAATGGCGTGTATGGAGTATCCCAGACCCGAAAGATTAATTAAATTCTATCAAAAAATAGGGTATAAACCTCTTGAACATCATTTTATTAAAGACATCAAATGAATTATCAGGTACAACAATTAAATAAATCGCCAAAATCTTTAGAACGATTTCATAAGTTATATTTTATATCTTTTCCTGATTTTTATTCTCAGTTAGATGCGATGTCTATTTCTCGGCAATTACAAAAAGAATCTATAATTTTTAATCATTTTGTTAAACCAGCTATTGAAGATGATCTAATTTTAATTCTTATGAATGATCACGAATATATTGGATACGAATTCGTGACTGTTTCGCCGTTTGATGAAACTTGCATTGTTGGAGCTTTTACTTATATTGTTCCAGAGCATAGGGGTAAAAAACTTTCTTTTATGCTTAGGCAAAAAATGCTTGAGCTTATAAAAAAACAAGGAATAAAAAAATTTTTCTTTACGATAGCTAATAAAAATATCGTTTCTAATAATAATCTTCAATCGTTTATTGATAAATTTAAAGTACAAGAAGTAGCAAAAATTTATTCTTGCGAATTATGAATGATTTTCTTGATTGTTTTTTTAAAAAATTAACAGGAAAAAATATTTCTTTGCAACAAAAGTTGTTATTAGAAACAGCTTTTAATGAATTTTATGATTTTGAAGAAGACGTGATTGAGCCACCAAGTTCTCATGTGGCGATGCTTTCATCTGCTTGCGGAATAAAATTACCACAAGTTTTATCTTCAACGATTAATACTTTTGGAAAATATCATTTTTGTTTTTCTGATGCTGCTGAATTTATATTAAATAATTACACGACAGATAAAAAATATTTTCCGGGTTTTGGACATCCGAAATATAAAAAATTTGATCCTAGAGTTAAAAATTTATTATCTAAAACCAAAAAATTAAACTATACTAATCAATATTTAGATACATCACTGAAATTCTCTAAAGAAAATAAAATATTATTAAATTTTAGTGGGTTTATTGTTTGTGTTTTATTAGATTGTGGTTGTAATATATATAATATAGATCTTTTTCCTATTGTTTGTAGAACGGTTGGTTTAACAAAAATATATGAAAAAGTAAATTTAAAAAAAATAAAATTCGCTAGTTCATATGAAATCGTTAAAAAGTTTAATTCAACCAATCGTATTTAACGGTGGTAAAAATATTTATGTTGTAGGGCTTTCTTTAGAGAATGGAAATATTAATAAAGTTAAAATCTATAATAAAATATACGATAAGAATTTAATTTATAATGATTACTTAAATAAATTTGGCGGTCAGGCATGTTTAAACGCTTATAATAATACAAATGAATGGAAAAATCTGCATCCGGGTTTTTCTGGATTTACGATTGGCGTAGAAATAGATAAAAATAATGAATATAAATATGGTTTTGGATATAAAGATAAAAAAGAAAATCAAATATTTTTCGAATGTTTTTATTTAAATAAAGATAAAAACATCATAGCAAAAGAAAAATACTTATACATTGAATCAGAAAAAGCAACCATCAATAATAAAATGCAAACAAAAATAATTGAAATTAAAGAAAATAATTTTAATTGTTATTGTTACTGTCCTGAAATTAATTTAAAAAACATAAAAGAAATAGAAAATAAAATAGAATTGTCAATCTCACAAATTAATCATAAATTTTTTAAATTAATAAAAAAATATAGTCACGAATTTTGTATTTTAAATTACGGCGTAAATGAAAACGAAGAAAAAATATATATACTTTCAAAAAACGATCCCCAAAACGTAGATAATGTTTTATCATTGCTTGAGTATTTAAAATTTCAGGCTTGACAAGTTTGATAGTTTCTCTATAGTTTGCGCCTCATGAAATTAGGATTGGTTTGTATATCTGAGTTGTTGCGTGAAAAATCGCCTGAACTTGCGTTCAAAGCGATGACGCGGACTCAGTTTAAAAAAGGTAATCGTGAAGAATCTATTCGGGAACTTTCTTATAGGATTTCTCATAACCTCACGGTTACCCTAGAAACAATTAAACATTGCGCTGAAATTGGTATCAAACATTATAGACTTTCGTGCAAGTTATTTCCGCTCATTACAGATAAAACTCTTGATTTAAATTTAGAGCTTTTCCCAAATTATCAAGGCGTTGTTGATAAGTTGTTGGAAATCGGTCGAACAGCAAAGAATTTAAATATTTCTTTGTCGATTCATCCAGATCAATTTGTCGTGCTAGGTTCTGATTCAGACGACGTTTGTCAAAAGTCTGTAGATGAATTAAACTTTCATTCAAAAATAATGGATGCGATGGGATTACCACAAGATCACACTTGTCCGATCAATATTCATCCAAGCTTGTCTAAGTTTGAATCACCAGAGAAATTTGTTGATAAGTTTATTAGAAATTTCTTTCGGTGCGATATGGGTGTTCGTAACAGACTTGTTATCGAAAACGAAGATAAAGGATATTGGAATTGCGCTAATCTTTATCAATATTTTTATTTGTATATGAAGAGTCAGTATAATTTTACGTTTCCGCTGACGTTTGATAACTTACATAATGATGTAAACCCAAGTCTTGACGAAAGTTTAAATCGCATTCCTGCTGAAAAGTGGTTTATCAAGTTTTATCAGACATGGCCCGTTCAACCTGTATTTCATTGGTCTGAGGCAGAAGCTGGCACAAAACGCAACCATGCAAGAACACTATCAACTATTCCAACTGATTATGGTGTTGATGTTACTTGGGAAATAGAAATCAAAGATAAAGATCGTGGGTTCAAACATCTTCTTGATAAAAATAAACAGTTGAATTCTTAATCTTTGATATAATTATATAGTAATGAATAGTGTTACAGTTTATATCAACGACGAAGAACTTAAAGTTCTAGATGAAATCTTTAAAGCAGAGCCTGATTTTGTTCCAAAGACTAAGGAAGATTATGTATTAGTTGGATTGATGCGTCAGATTTTAACTAATACAAAAATCAAGAATGTTCAGGCACTCGATGTAGAAGAAATGGCAGTTTAAAATGAAAGCTATTCTTCATATTGAAGGCTCAAATCAAGGCGGCGCGTATTTAAAAGATTACGATAATCAAGAAATTGATATTCGTTCCTTATACAAGGACATACAAGTTAATAGTCCGCCACTTAGCATTATTCAAACAAAAGATATGAAACAACATAGCTTTCAACTTGTGGACATCAGATTCATTGATGAACATATTTTCATTAATGGATTCATTATGAATGATGAAAGTCAAACTGGCGGCAAAGTATTAGTAAGATTGACGCCTATTAGATGAGTGAAGATACTCATGTATTTATTTTAGTTTTAGATTTTACGGATGATGTAATACACAATCTCCCAACTTATCATGATATTTTGTGCATGCAGGTATTTGATACGTTTTTAGAACCACAAGATGCTGAATTTGTAATGTCAACAGCAAAAATTTGTGATTTTATAAAATTGATTATTGTAAAACAAATCAAGTATTTTAAAACAGAAGATAAAATTACAATGGCGGTTCAATTAGATCGTAATTCGTGGGAGCTTGAACTTTATAAATAATTTTAAATAGTAGAAAAACCATTGACAACAACATGATTAGCTGCTATTATAACCCCGTTCGAAGTTAATAAGACTTCAACAAACAAAAGAATATGAGCGATACTACTACGCAAATCCAGTCAGTTGCCTTGCTTAACGCTATCAGTAAGGCTACACCAGAACAGATCGATACATTGTGGTCGATCCTCAAATACCGAGAAATTGGTATTTTTCGTAAGATCAAGTGCATTTCTAATGTGCTTAATCTTAATTTTGATAATGTTGTAAACGAATTGCCAAAAGATCAATCTGGCCGTCTTCTTGATCATAAGACTCGTCATTTGATCCACGATACATTAATTAAGTACTCATGAATCAAAGATATATAGTAAGAGATAAGACTGGAGCGTATCAGTCCGCTTACAATCTGGCTTTCGGAAAAGATAAAGCATACGATTGGGCTAAACAGTGCGCGAAGTCAGTAGGTGGTGTTGTCTACTATGTGGAAGGGGACAGCACAAAAGAGCAGGAAGTGTTTAGAGTACCTGATCCAAAGAAAAGTTAGTTAAATAAGGTTCGCGATTATCCTTTTAAAATCGCACTTTTTATGAAAAAAATCGCTTTAAACAGATAAAATAAATTTAGGATTTTCCAGTAAAGAAGAAAAAAACGTAAAATTAATATATGAAAATCAAGAATTTGATCTTTCTTATAAAATAAATAATATCAAAAATAATGTTCTTTACATAAATACATAATGAAAGTGTGTGATATTTGTAGTAAACCTACTAACTTTTTAGAAGATTTAGATTATTGTATGGTATGTAGTGACTGTTATATAGAAATCACGACAGAAGAAAATGAGCTAAATAAATATTTAAACGAGGACAAAAAAGATGATAACAGAGATAATGAATAATATGTTTTATACTTTTATGCATATACTTTGTATTATTTGTTTTCAGACTTTTGTTTTAATCGTTTGGTTTCAAAGCGATATCGTTAAAACATTGTCCAAGATTAAGTTCTTGAATAAGCTTTTTAAATATGATGATTATTTAAAAATGGAAAGTTCTGTTGCCGCCACATTTTTAGACTATCCAGCTTATTTAGGAATAACTTATAAAAATCCATTAGCGAAACTTCTTAGTTGTCCAATTTGTATTAATTTTTGGATGACTATTTTTTTCTGCTTATGTTTTTATATGTATTTTTGGCAAGTTGCTTTTGTTGTTTATGTTTTTAGTATGTTGCTGTTTACTTCTATCAAAAAAGGATTATGATAATTAACGACATAGTACAATTTGATAAGTATTTACATGCCAATGTAGATTTTCCTAACCGACTGAATTTTATAAATACGTTTTATATTTTAAATAAAATGTGCTCGTCTTGTCGAAAAAGTTCTTATGCAAAAGGAGTTCAAGATTTAAAACAAATATATAGAAATTTTGTTCTATCGAATACAGAATACATTCGCAATTCTTTAAAAAACAAAGATGATAAAGAAATCAAATTCTACCTCGACGGTGAACTTATTCTCGAAATTATCGAAAAATAAATTTCACATTTGCGATGATTATTGTAATAATACATTACAAATGAAAAAATGTCTTTATTGTTCTGATTTAATTGATACTAAAGTTGATGATTTCGAAAAGATCGGCACAAAGTATGTTTGCGTTTTTTGTTACGAAGATCACGCACATGAATTAGATTTCTTTGATGAAGATGTTGAAACAGATACAGAAGAAGAAGAGTATTAATATAAATCGCATCTCTTTTTAAAAAAACGTGTAATAGAATATTATAATATAATATGAGTGATAATATCGACATTACATGGAAAGTTGGTGTTTTAGAGTGCTATCCAACTTTTAGCGGCCATCAAGATTACGTATTTACAGTACATTGGGATTGTTTATCTTATTATTCTGGCACAAGTGGCGGTCCTTATAATGGTAGAACTTATTCTTGTACAGCAGTTCCTTTAAATACTGACGAATTTATTCCTTATGACCAACTAACACAATCTCAAGTTTTAGATTGGGTTTGGGATGTTATGGGAACATGGCAAAAAGAAAACTACGAAGAATCTGTCAGGAAACAGATTTACAATCAAATTAATCCTCCTGTAGTGACGCCTCCGCTACCTTGGCTAACCGGAAGCGGGATTATTTAAAAAATAATTTTCTTTGTTTGCTTTTATAGTGTAAAAACTAGTAACGGCAAATATAAACTGGTTCTAATAAATACTTGCTATTTATACCAGCAAAAGCGACTAGCCGTTTAAATCCTTGTGTTTTATTAGTCGCTTTCTTTTATTTATAGGATAAAATATATCCAGATAAAAGAAAAAAAGTTAGGTAAAAGAAATACCTTAAAAAAACTTTCGAGAGGGCTTGACAGTCCTCTAGATCCTGCTAGTATAGCCCCCGCATGAACAACATTGCAGAAGCCCGAAAGCGAGGACGGGTCAAAGGTTCCTCCGACTCCACCCAAATCTCTGTTGCTGACCTTTGTAAGAGGTTTAGCCCTGAGACCTTGATTCCGGTTCGTCGGACTTGGCTTGACAAGCAGACTCCGATCAAGCAGACTGCATCACCTCAAGATGGCGATAACCTTCCTTCTAACCTCCATGAGGTTGACGAGGATGTTGCGGCTATCAATGAGAAGATTCAGTTTGAAATCCGCTAACTAATTAGGTGGAGGGAGGTGATCCCTTCCTCCACCATAAAAACGTATGCCATTCGAAAATCTTGTTGGTCAGTCTGAAGTTAAACGTAAGCTTTCTTTTTATCTAGAAGCTTATAGTAAGTCGCGCACCATTCCTTTTCTTAATTTTATTGGAGCGCGAGGACTTGGAAAAACTAATTTTGTTCGCGACTTCACGAAGTATTTAACCAATACAGATGGTGTTAAGAAGCCTCTGGTTGAGATTAATAGTTCCAGCATTAAAACTTCACAACAATTTTTTGAACAGGTTTATGCGCCATTTGTTCAAGATAAAGAGTCAGTTATTTTCTTTGACGAATGTCATGCGCTACCCAAGGATTTTGTTTATGCTCTTCTGACTATTTTAAATACAGAAGAAGGTCATATTAAAGAATATAATGCAGGTAATACTGTATATACTTTTGATTTCAAGAAACAAAACTTTGTTTTTGCAACTACCGAATCAGATAAGATATTTATTCCATTACGAGATCGATTGACTGTAATTGAATTTGCTGATTATTCTAATGATGAATTGAAGGAGATTTTTATTCGTAATGTAAAAAATGTTGACTTTGATGAACATAGCCTCGACCTGTTGGCTGATACTTCGCGAGGCAACGCAAGATCTTGCGTATTACGCGCAAAAGAAGTAATGATCTTTTGTGAGAATTATAATATTAAATCTTTTACAGTTGAACATGCTCATCAATTGTTTCATATATTAGGTATTTTGCCACATGGATTGAATAGAATTGAATGGCAGATTATGAATATTTTGCGCCGAGATGGTCGTTGCTCGCTATCTGGTTTAGCTGCAAAAACCGGATTGTCAAGGACGGCAATTCAAAAAGACCATGAATTGTTCTTGATTCGCAAAAGTTTTATTGCTATAGATGGTCTTCGCAGCATCACTTTGCGCGGCGTTCATGTCATTCAATCACACATGGAAAAACAAGCAGTTCCGGTGCCATGATTATTGATCCAGATAAATTCGGTTTGTCAGATAAAATCATTCTCATATTAATTGTAATAACAATAGCAATAATAGTCCTATGAATAATACAGTTCTAGTACAGTATGTAAAAGATAAACATAAAAAAATGCGTGGTGTTTTAGTTGCAGCCAAAATGCCATTTCATTTAGAAAATGTACAAGCAGAAGAATTAGTTAGTATTGGTTGGAGTTATACTAATTTTAAAGCAGGAGATAAATTCGAAAAGCAGCGCGGAATCGATATCGCTTTTGGTCGAATGCACTCTGCTACCAACAGGCGCGTTCCATATCAAATCAAGCGCGAAAGTAAAAAGTTTATTGACAGAGCTTGTAAATATTATAAGATAGATAGAAAGAAAATTGTATTAGTAGGAGATAGTAGTGTAATTTGAATACCCGCCTTCTAAGCATAGGTAGCGATGCAGGGGTTTTGTAAACCTCAGAGTTCGGCGCAAGCCCGGAAGAAGGCTCGTTTCATAACTGGTAGGTAGAATAACGGTAATTCACAAAATTGTTAATTTTGGCGATGCCTGTTCGAGTTAGTAAGTTCTTTATAATGCGCTCGACGCCACAGTAGACCGGCACCGGACTTTTAATCCGACTTGGTGAGGTTGCAACTACCTCCGGGCGCACCATTTTCTTTTAATTTTACGGGCCTTTAGCACAATCTGGTTAGTGCAGCAAACTCATAATTTGTCGGTTGAAGGTTCAAATCCTTCAAGGCCCACTATTTTATTCTGTTCTTTTACATTTTGAATCTATTATTTTTTGTATAAAATCACAAATAGAAATAATATTTTGATTATACTTTATTTCATATAGATCCCATCCATTTTGAATTATTAAATCATGTCTTTTTTGATAATATGGCAATAAATTACCTTTTGAATCGTAATGTTGACGGCCATTTAATTCAAAACCTATCTTTTCTTTAGGTAAAGAAATATCAATAGCAAAAAAACGATTTATTTCTTTCAAAGGCATATACTCTTCTTCAAATTTAATATTTCTATTAATTAATTCTTGTTTTACAGATTCGCAAAACCAAGAACTATGATATGAAGATTTGTTATGCCATCTATGTAAATTATTTTTAGCTAAATAATTTTTTCTGCTTTCAGAAAGTTTTTGACGAGTTTGTTGCGACATAGGTGCTGGTTTAAAGTTTTTAAGTTTTAAAGTTTCTCTAGGTTTTCTAGATTTAAAAAATCCATTTTTTCTTGCAAAATTTAATTTAGCCATTGATATATTAAATATTTGTCTTAATTCTCGCCAGCTTTTACCTTCGTTATACGTTTGTTGTATTAATTGCCAGTTGTACTCTTTTTCTACATCAATTTTAATGAATGGTTTTTGTCTTGTTTTTAATTTTAGATTTGGATTTCTTTTGTTATAAAAACATTGAAAATTAGTCTTTAAGTTAAATTTTTTCAACCAATATCTTATCGTAGTTTGACTTTTGCCAGTTAATTTGCTAATATCGTAAGACGATAAGTCCTGATTAATATAAGATTCTAATTGTTCTTTTGTCATAAATATGAAACTGGTTGTTTTTAATTACACTATAATATAAAAATAAAGATTAAGTTTCAAGAATATTTTCGACTTGACAAAGTAATTTTTTTCGATTAATCTTTTAACGTTCTTTAAATTGTGGGTGGAGCTGGTAGTTTCTAGCGCCGTGACTTATAATCGCGGAGATAAATGGGGGCAGAACCCGCACCCACAACCAACTTTCCCTTGACAAAGGGTGTATCTTGTAATAGGATATATACGTTCTTTAAAATGCCTGTGTAGCCCAGCGGAAGAGGCAGCAGACTTAAAATCTGCAAAGGGGTGGTTCGAATCCACTCACAGGCACCATTTTCAATTCAGTTCTTTTATAAATTTTATTGTAATATTAAAAAAGTGTAACATAATAATATATGAGTGATTCATACACCTTATACAATAACACAGTGATGGATCATTTTATAAATCCTCGCAACATGGGAGATTTAGCAGATGCAAATGCAATTGGTGAGGTTGGTGCGGCAGCTTGCGGCGACATAATGAAAATTAGTTTAAAAATAGATGATAAAACTAATACAGTTATTGATGCTAAGTTTAAAACGTTTGGATGTGGCAGCGCAATAGCAGCTTCTAGCATGGCTACTGAATTAATAAAAGGTAGAACAATAGATGATTTAAAACAGAATTTTAATAACGATCAAATAGTAGAAGCTCTTGGGGGTTTACCACCTGTAAAAATTCACTGTAGTGTTTTGGCTGAAGAAGCATTACAGGCGGCTTTAGAAAATTATAAAAGAAAACAGATTTTATCTCGCTAGAAGGACAAAAAAATAGTTCTAGAAATAGACTTACTTCTAGTGGGATTTAATTTATGCTCCCATGATGAAACGGATATCATATCGCTCTTCTAAAGCGAGCTTCCTAGTTCGAATCTAGGTGGGAGCGCCATTTTTATACTGCATAATTTAAATATAATAGTTCAAGTTATGCTTTATTTTTGTTAATTAAATCAAACATAAATAGGAGTATCGCATAGCAGCAATTGCAGGAGACTGTAAATCTCCCGGCTCACGCCTACGTAGGTGCAAGTCCTACTGCTCCTATTAGTTTTATTTTTTTATTTTCTTTATGGTAAAATATAATATACTGAAGAAGAGAGCAGTATTTATATGATTGATGATATAGCGATTAGTTTTTTTATTTTATTTCCTTTAATTAATTTTGTAATACAAGTTATTGCTTGGGTAATAAGCCTTTAAATTCAATGGCTTTTTCTTTATCGAAACAGCAGTTTGTTGATTACTTTGAGATTGTTTGCTGGCAAAAACTGCCAATCCAGATTATATATTCATAGATGATTATTCTGGAGAAGATGTACGCAATGCTTGCTCAGATTTCGTTGAAAAACATATCGAAATAGAATGGATGTATGAAATAAGATACAACACAAGAGGTTTGTTGTTAAAAATTAAAAAATAACACTATTTAAAATAATTATGAAACAATAAAGAGCAAAATTAAACTTGTTCTTTGTTGTTTTTTTGCTTTAGACTTGACTCTTTTTTAAAAAGGGGTATAATACCACACAGATTTAAGGTCTATTCGTCTAGTGGCCTAGGACGCTGCCCTTTCACGGCGGAAACATGAGTTCGATTCTCATATAGACTACCATTTTTAAAAATGAATATTGAAATATACAGAAAAGAATTCGACTCTTTTACTAATTATTTAGTTTTGGAAATTTTATTGCCAACTATATTTATTGGAAAAAGAAACTGCTCCCACTACCCAAATTGGGCTTTTTATTTAAAATTTGGCAACAATTTAAAGCTAGAGAAAGATGCAGTAAGTTATAATTATAGATTTCGCATTTTTGGTTTTGGGTTTGGTATTTACAGGCAATGGAGTTATTAGAGTTATGAAATTAAAAGATTATATTAAACAACTTGAAAAAGTTGCGGAAAAAAACCCTAATGCTATCGTAATTTGCGCGTCTGATGAGGAGGGAAATAGTTTTAATGAAGTTCATTTTACACCAACTATTTTTTATTATTCCAAGGCAGATCAATCAATCAGTGATGTTGAGTATGATGGGTACATAGAGGCAGTATGTTTAAATTAAAATATTTATGATTGCGTCAAACCCTATAACAGAAAAAGAAGTTTACGATTATCAAACTCTTAACCAATATTTTAAAGTTAAAAACCAAAAAAAATTTGCTTCTTTATTAAAGAACATTTCGGATCAAATCACTTACAATGAAAACAAAAGAATACTTTTTATTGTTCCGCAAAATGCTGGAGATGTATTTTTAAGTACTTCTTTATTAAGATCTTTAAAAGAAATTCACTCTCCATGCGATATTTATTTTTCTTGTAAAAAAGAATTTTTTTTAATTTTAGATTCTAATCCATATATACATAAAGTAATAGAGTATAATAATCTAATGGATAATCAACTTTTGATGGAAGGTTTTGGAGATTGGCCCGGATTATTTGATGTTTCAATTTTTGTTCCAATTTTTACTCAAAAATTCAGCAATTGGATCAATAATGGGAAAAGTAAAATAGCGTTCAACCTTTTTTACAATAAAAATGCATCTAATTGAAGCTTATGCCTTAGCATCTGGAGCAGCTATAGAAAAATGTTTTATCAACGAAAAGGAAATAAATTTACCTTCGAAAAAATATATTACTTTTCATGGCGTAAATCCAAAAGGAAAATACAGACAATACGATTATTGGCAAATAGTCATAGATGATTTGTTGTCTCATCCTGATTTCGATTACGAAATAGTACAAATTGGAGAAGATAAAGATTTAAAATACTATCGTGTTAATGGAGATTATTTAGGAAAAACTAATTTTTTAACTCTAGCTTTTCTAATAAAAAATTCTGAACTTCATTTTGGTTACGATAGTTTTCCAGTTCACTTGGCATCTTATTACGATAAAAAAATTGTTGCCCTGTACCCTCAATATGCAGTTAATACTGGACCGTTTTTTAATATTGAAAACGATTGCATATCAATAGAAGCCGATCCTAATTGCAAAACAAAACCAATTTGGTCTGAATTTCATTCTAACGATAGAATAAACTCAATAAGCCCCAAGTTAATAGTAAAATCAATTTTAGAATTATTACAGATTAATTAGTAACATTTAACGAAATAAACAGGTTACTAAAAAAAAATGAACAATATATTATCTTTCAGAATTTGGGATAAGAAGAATAATAAATACTTGCCGCAGTCACAATATGGATTTTACTCAACAAAAAATATACACTAATAGGCAATTATCATGATTCCCAACCAGATTAATATAGAAGATGAACGAGAATATTATATAGTAAGTAAATATGCCGACATGATTATTGATAAGATACCTTATGGTTGGCGACTGTATGACGTTTGCTGCAATATAAAGAACAATTTTGTTGCCGCTTATCAAGTTCTTCGATATGGTGTTTCTGATCGCGAGTGTTGGAAATTATCCGATACTTTTACTGATTTGATTTTACCAAGACTGAAGCGTTATAAGAAGATGAATAGGTCAAGTTTCCCTTATGGATTGACAGAAGAAGAGTGGGAAACCATATTAGATGAAATCATTTGGACTTTTGAATATATGAAAGAACCAGATCTTTTTAATCCAATCCCTGAGCATTGGCATTACAAGTCTGAGGCTTTAGCTATTTATCTTGCTAGAGAAAAAACGCCAGAAGAAAAACAAGCGAATAAAGATTACATTAAAAGAGCAAATGAATTAGAAGAAAGAAGAAAAAAAGGAATGAAGCTTTTTGGAGATTATTATTACAACTTATTTGATTGATTATGAAAGCTATATTAGAATTTAATTTACCAGAAGAAAGATACGAGCATAGATCTGCACTGCAAGGCGCAGATTTACGCTTGATTGTTTGCAATATGGATAATATATTGCGCGGGTTCTTAAAATACGGTCACCATTTTAAGACTGTGGATGAGGCTCTAGAAAATGTTAGAAAAAACTTACTTGAAGACCTTGAAGCCTGCAACATCAACTTGACCGATGAATGAATATAAATAAAATAAAATAATATGGATACAACAAGAAGAACTTTTTTAAAGTCCGGGTTACTCACAGGCACACTTGGATTAAATTTAAACGCAGCTACTAAAACGCCTGTCAATGATCCCACTTGTGGACCGGCAGAAGGAGGAAAGAGATTTAAATTTAAAAATGAACCACAAAGACTGAGAAAGAGTTTTTATGATTTGAGTGATGATGAAGTGAAGAATTTGTGTCGCGCAGTTGGTTATATGCGTAGAAATATACCATTAAACAGTCAAATTCAATGGGA
>Ga0194118_10002319_pt1 | contig 24528 bp, 19 predicted proteins | sample TA2MahsurfametaG_2_FD_148662 | JGI IMG/M metagenome (GOLD analysis project Ga0194118, IMG submission 148662) | Freshwater microbial communities from Lake Tanganyika, Tanzania - TA2015013 Mahale N5 surface | ecosystem: Environmental > Aquatic > Freshwater > Lake | place: Tanzania: Lake...
GGCTCGCCTTCAAGTGCCACGGCCCTTTCTTCAAACTGTTGCAGCGACTCAACTACAAAGTGGGGCAGCCCTGCTGTACGCACCAGGCTTGCGGCCATGCGCGATACAAACGTGCGGCCGGCCATCGTAAGAAGCGGTAGGCCCACCCACAATGCGTCGGCGGCCGTTGCTCCGGCGTTGTAGGGATGGTTGTCCAGGAAAAGATCGGCGAGCGGCATGCGCGCCAGATATTCCGCGTGGCTGGTGCGAGGCGCCAGAATGATTCGCTCGCGCGGCATGCCATGCGAGGAGGCTGCGGCGAGTAGGTTGGCGGTGGCAACCGGGTTGTCATCAAGCAGCCACAAGACGCTGTTGGGTACGCGGTGCAATACCCGCATCCACGTGGCGAACATCTCGGGCGCCAGCTTGTAGCTGTTATTGAACGTTGCAAAGATGAACTTGTCGTCGGGAAGGCTCACCGCTGTACGGGGTGGTGTGTCATTGGCAATGCGCCCGCGGTCGCCCGGCTGGAACACCGTAGGCAGCGCGATGACTTTCTCGCTGTAGAAGCGCTCATCTTCTTCCGGCACGCACCAGCGGTCCGTTACCGCGTAGTCGATCCAGGGAAGGCCGCTGGTACCAATTAGGCCCAGCCACGTAACTTGAACGGCACAAGGACGATTGGCGAAGATGGCTGGCCGCGCGCCTGCAGACAGACCCTGCAGATCAATCAGGATGTCGATGCCGTCGGCGGCTATTTTTTCAGCCGCCTGCCTGTCGGATAACGACTTGATAATGGTAAGCCGATCAAATGCACTCTTGAGACGTTGCCGCTGCGGTGAGCCGTCTTCAGGGCTCCAGCAGTAGCCGTGCACCTCGAAACGGCTGCGGTCGTGCGATTCAAGCAATCCGCCAAGAAGCAGCCCCACCGGATGCATGCACAGGTCGCCGCTTACATAACCGATACGCAGGCGCTCGCCCGGGGGCACGCGACGCTCGCTCGCTCGCGTGACAAGCGGCACGGTATCGGCAATGAGTTGCCGGTAGGTACGCTCAACAAAAGTGCGAGCGGCAAGCAATTGCAGGCCTGGATCATCAGCCAACCCCAGCATGGCCATCGGGGAGGTGGCTATCAGCTGGGTATTGGCACCGATGTCAGGGATGGCGCTCCATACAGGCCACTTGCACTGACGCTGCCGCAGCCGAATGACGTGCTGCAGCACCTCATACTGTTTGCCGTCGATCTTGAGACTGTCGAGCAGGCATTGCTCGGCTTCGGCAAATTCACGTTCGCGCTCAAGCACCCGGCCCAGATTGTTAAGCGCCATGCGCTCAAGCTCGGTATCGGGGTTGGCAGCTTTGCGGGCCAGGTCGCGCGCATGACGCCAGGCGGTAAGCGCCTCCTGGGCCTTGCCCAGCGCATCAAGCCGCGATCCAAGGTTGACCCAGGCCTGAACAAAGTCAGGCGCAATGCCAATGGCCTCACGGTAGGCGGCTTCGCCAGCGGCGTTGTCTGTCTTGGAGAGCTCGGTACCCAGGTTGAACCAGATCAGGTGGGCGCCAGGAGCGCCCTTGGCGCTGGCGAGCCACTGTTGATAGTGCGCGATGGCCGCATCGCGCTGACCCGCGTTCATCAGTGCCTCGGCCTGCTGAACGACTTGCGCAATGGTGGCGCGAGCCGCCTGAGGGCTCGCTGTGATCGGAGAAACCGATCCTGATTTCCGGGAAGCCCGGGAGCTGACCACGCCTCGTGAAGCCTTGACCATCCGTTCCTGCTCCGACGCCCTATCTATTCCATCTGTCCGATCGACCCGGTGTCAAGGCTTTGCTCTCAAAGCGCGTATCACTGTGTCCGGATCGGCCGCGAGCGTTGCTAGCAGGAAACATGCCGCGGGATTGACGGAAAAGCTGGCACGGGGATTGCTGTCGACGGGGTGTCCCGAAACTGGAGCTTTCCATGACAACGACGGCATCTCTGCAGGCACCACGCGAGTTTCTCATTCCGAGAGGCCCGCGCACTGTCGGCTTCCCGACGCCGGACCAGATTCGGGCGTCGATCCAGCAGCTTGTTTCAGAGCACGAGTTTGCACAGGCGCAGCAATTGGCGGAAGAAGGCCTTGAGGTCTATCCCGACAGTGAAGGCGTTCTCGCCATCTCGGCACTGGTCGCCATCGTACGACAGGACTGGCTGTATGCGGTGGTGCTGCTGGAAAAGCTTGTTTTTCTCCAGGGCGACAGAGCGTCTGACCTTACACGAATGATGCTCGAGCGTGCGCGAAAGTATCGCGGCAACGCGATGCCAACCAAGCGGCAAACGATTGCCACCGCGGCACATTAAACGACAGCACAGTGAGGTCACTTAAATGACTATTATCAACACCAACGTCAAAGCGCTGTTTGCTCATCAGGCGCTGAAGGTTAACGACCGCTCGATGACTGACAACATGAATCAGTTGTCGACCGGTAAACGAATCAACTCTGCCAAGGACGACGCTGCGGGCCTTGCGATCGGCGTGCGTATGACGGCCGATCTGCGCGGCATCTCGGTGGCAATTCGAAATGCCAATGACGGTATTTCGATGATGCAGACCGCCGAAGGCGCGCTTGGCGAAATCTCCAACATGTTGCAGCGGATGCGTGAGCTGTCGGTTCAGGCCGCCAACGGCACGATGAGCCGAAGCAACCGGGAGGCGCTCCAGGCTGAGATGGATCAGCTGGTGGCTGAGATTGATAACGTGGCTGAGACCACCAACTTCAACGGCATCAAGCTGATCAACGGGCAAAACAACCCCGTGATGTTGCAGACCGGTGTCAAGGAAGGCGAGCAGGTCCAGGTTGGCGTGGTGGACGCACGCTCCAAGAGCCTGGGACTGCAGGGCTTCGCGGTCGAGGGCGAAATGACCAGCGGTCGCGTTGGCTCGATCGCTAGCATTGATGCCACCGACGACGTTTTGATCAATAACAAGCCGGCATTTGCGTCATCGGTAACGGTTCCGGTGAGCAACACCAACGCAGCCAAGGTACTGGCGTCAGCGATCAATACGAACATTGGTCAGCATCAGGTGAAGGTAACCGCCTTCAACACGCTTCGGGGTACGACGCCGACGGCTGAATCGTTTGCGGCGGGTGCGCTCAAGATAAACAGCAAGGATGTTGGCGCGGCTGGTTCAGTTGCTGAGCTGGTTTCGAATATCAACCGCGATGTGGGCGGGATTATTGCAACGTTGTCGCAGGCAGGAACCATCGAGCTATCGAACAATACGGGCGAAGACATCGTGATCGGTGCAACCTCGACTGCTGGTTTTGTGTCGGGCACCTACACAGGCTATATCTCGATGGATAGCCTGACTAACGAAGGTATCAAGCTGTTTGCCCGCAGTGATGCAAACGGTTATCCGGGCGGTGTTGGTACTGTTGCTGACTTGCAGCGTATGGGGCTGAATGAAACCAGCGATGGCGCTGCGTTTACGGGAGTCTCTGTATCTAGCGCTTCTATTGCGGTTTCCGATGACATTCGGATTAACGGGGTACGTATTGGCACATCGGCAGACTCTTCGGCCATCGCAAAGGCTTCCACCATCAACTTGGTAGCGGAGCAGACCGGAGTCAAAGCGACCGCGCTTACGGAGGTTCAGGTTAGCGTCAACTTGAATAACGTCGCCGCTGCATCAATGTCCATCAATGGCGCAGCGATTGACACCACTACAGTTTTGACTCTTGCTGACCTGACATCCAAGATCAACGCGGCGGGTGTTAATGGCATCATTGCTTCGGCAAGCAATTCAGGTGTTCTGATTCTCAAATCAGCAGGTGGAGCCGATATCACGGTCAACGATACCAGCGGCACACCGATGGTCACGGGCGCTTCGTCGCTCAGCGGTGATACCGGCTCGGGTACGCTCGGAACTGGTAACCCTGGCTTGACGGTAAAGGGCCGCATCACGCTTTATTCGGATGTGAGCGCTGCGATTCGCGTCGAAGCTGAGACCCCCGCGGCGCTGGCGAAGATCGGTATTGCAGCCCAGGGGGGTACGGATGTGCTGGTTGGCGGAGCGCTGACGATCGTCACGCAGGAGGCGGCAGGCCGCGCGCTTAGCTCAGTTGATCGGGCGCTTGATCAGATTCTGGTAAACCGAGCCACACTGGGCGCGTTCCAGAACCGGCTGACAGTAGCGGTGGATAACCTGATGACGACGAGCGGGGCACTGAATCAGTCACGCAGTCGGATCATGGACGCCGACTATGCGCAGATCAGTACCGAGTTAGCCCGCAATCAGATCATTCAGCAGGCGGGTACTGCGATTCTGGCGCAAGCCAACACCAGCCAACAGTCGGTGCTGCAGCTGCTGCAGGGGTAAGCGGGTATTCTCGAGACTTCGAACTTTGAGCGGAGACGCGCTTGGCAACGATGGCAGAGGCGCTGGCGCTTCATCGCGAAGGACGGGTCGACGAGGCCGCGGTGCTTTACGACCGTATTCTGGCTGCGCATCCCGATCAGCCTGACGCGCTTCACCTTCGGGGTGTGGTGTCCATGCAGCGGGGTGAGTTGCGTGAGGCGGTGACGATGATCGGCAAAGCGATCGTACTTCGCCCGGATGACGCTGCGTTCTACTCCAACCTTGCGGCAGCGCTCTACCGCTTGCAGATGTTTGACCAGGCGCTTAACTATGCGTCGCGCGCGATGCAGCTTGATTCAAAGTCGTTTCAGTCTCGGATGATTACTGCGCAGTGTTTCTACGCCAAGGAGATGTGGCAAGACTCTGCGGATGCCTACAATGAGGCGCTTGCGCTGGACCCCGATAATCGCAACCTCATCGACGGTCGACTTGGCGCGCTGCAGGCGCTGGCTGCGCATGAACAGGTGGTTGAGTTCATCGAACCGCTGTCGTGCACGATGGATGACCAGCTGCGAATTTCGAAGGCGCAGGCGCTGCGTGAACTGAAGCGTTTTGACGAAGCGCTGTCTGAGCTTGAGTCATGTTCCGCCAAGGCGGGGCACGACTGGCAAGTGAACATGCTGAAGCTGATGCTGGATCGCGGCGATAAGCAGGGAGCCATTCCGCACGGACAGGCCTTGCTCGAGGCAAAAGACATGCTGGCTACCCAGCGACTCTCGGAGTCGAGTGCGGCTGAGTTTCGCAGCGCGTGGCCACGGACGGTGCCTGAATTCAGACCGAACGACGATGAGCACCCCGAGCGCAACGTGGTCTGTTTTAGCCTGTGGGGCGATAACCCCAAGTACACCTATAACGCGGTGCTGAACGCGAAGAAGGTACCGCTTGAGTATCCTGGCTGGAGCGCCAGGTTCTACGTTGACGGAACGGTACCTACAGAAATCGTGCAGGCGTTGGTTGATTACGGCGCGCGCGTCATTCCTGTAGAGGCAGATCCGCGAACGCACTTGAAGCTTTTCTGGCGATTCCTGGCAACTGACGACCCAAGCGTTGAGCGCTTCCTGTGCCGTGATTGTGACGCGGTGGTGAATTACAGAGAGGTCGCCGCGGTTCAGGAGTGGTTATTGTCAGGCCGTCGATTTCACGTGATGCGCGATCATCCCGAGCATGCTGAGCTGATGATGGCTGGCATGTGGGGTGGCGTTGCAGGCGTTCTACCTCAACTTAGCCAACAGGCCGTTGAGTACTACGAAAGCCATGAGCCCAAGTGGCGTTGGGTAGATCAGGATTTCCTTCGCGATCGTGTCTGGCCCATCATCAAGGCGGATTGCCTGGTGCATGACGACTTCTACGCCATGGGCGGCGATTGCAGGCGGTTTCCGGCGGGTTCCGAATTGTCGGAAAGCGAGCATGTCGGAGGGTATCGGCCACGCTTTGCAGCCGAACAGGACTATGCGCCGAAATCGAATTGACTACCTCTTTGACGACGCAAAGCGGGCGGGCGCTTCTGGATCGACCTCCCCAGCGCCTATTGACCCGGTAGGGCGGGTGGCCAGAATCGCGCCCGCGCAACCGCATGCCCGGACCGGCGTCGACTCGCTCTTTGCCGGGGCTGCGGTCAGTCAGCAACCCGACTGCAGACGGTGTCAACATTTCGCCATTTCGTGGGACCCTGCCGTTCCCTACCTGTGCCGCGGCTTTGGCTTCAAGAGCCGGTCGCTCCCTTCCTGGGAGGTGCAGCAGGCTGATGGGCACCCCTGTCGTCTTTTTGCCGCCCGCCAATAAGGGGTTGTCGAAATCTCGGCTCTTGCCAATCGGCCTATTTAAGTCATTGAATTTAATGACTAAATAAGGTTGGCACGTCGATTGCTAAATCGTATCCGGGAAAAATCAATGCAGGATGCGGGTGGTATCGATGGCGGAACAGTCTGCGAGCATTGTCTGGTTCGATCTGGTCGAAAGACTGGGCGAAATTGAGCGGCAGCGCTTGATTGAGTCAGGGCTGCGTCCACTGCCGGTGCGCAACATCACCGAGGCCGTTACCTTAGCGCCTTCGGTAGAAAGCGTGGTGGTTCGGCCGCTGGATGACACGTCGATCATCGCGGAGCTGCGCAAGCGGTTCGCGCAGATGCTGAATCGTCCAGTGCTGGTTGCACGAATCGATCGCGACCGTTTCGAGCTTGCCGTGCAAGCGATGCGGGACGGCGCCGATAACGTGATTGCCGCCGACGACTTTGCGGTATCCACCTGGAAGTCGAAGACGCGCCCTGCTGCGGTTGCGACCGCTGATGGCCGCGAAAAGACCTACGTCTTCACCGATCCAAAGAGTCAGACGCTTCTGGCGCTGGCGCAGCGCGTGGCGCGCTCAGATATTTCGGTGTTGGTGGCAGGCCCAACAGGGGTTGGTAAAGAGGTGATGGCGCGCGTGCTGCACGAATCGTCACCCCGTAACAAGGCACCGTTCGTTGCTCTGAACTGCGCGACGCTGCCGGAGTCGCTCATCGAGAGCATTCTGTTTGGGCATGAGAAGGGATCGTTTACCGGCGCGGCACAGAGCAAAGCCGGCCTGTTCGAACAGGCAAATGGCGGCACGCTGTTTCTCGATGAAATTGGCGAAATGCCCTATGCGCTGCAGTCCAAGCTTTTGCGAGTGCTTCAGGAGCGCGAACTGACGCGCCTTGGCAGCAGTCACACAGTCAAGCTCGACTTTCGCCTAGTGGCAGCGACCAACCGTGACCTTCGGGCTGCCATCGCAACGCGCGAGTTTCGCGAAGATCTTTATTTCCGCGTGAGCGCATTCCGACTGACGATTTCGCCGCTCGCCGACAGGCCGGGTGACATCTTGCCGCTCGCAGCACTTTTCCTGGTGAAACATTCGCAGGGCGTACAGCCGCCGATGTTGTCTCGTGACGCAGGCGAGGCGCTGCTGGCCTATCGGTGGCCCGGCAACGTTCGCGAACTCGAGAATGTCATGCAGAGAGCGCTGGTGTTGCGCACGGGCGGAACGATTGAGCTTGAGCATCTGGTTTTCGATGACCTAACTTCGTACAGTGGTGTGGCAGCGTCGCATCGCCACGAAGCGGATATGTCGATGCCCTATTCAGCGGGACATACGGCTGCCAGCGGCTTTGGCTCGTTCGAGCGGCCGTCGTTCAACCCGGTCGCAAGCTATCCGAACGCTTTCGCGGAAGAGGCCAGACATCCGCCTGCCGCGCTGCCGCAGCATGCTGAGGAAGGTCTGCATTCAAGTGTTCGCGCCACCGAATACCAGGCAATCATGAATGCCATTCGGGGATCGGCGAACCGCAATGAGGCTGCAGCCCGTCTCGGAATCAGCCCCAGAACTTTGCGTTACAAGCTTGCCCGCTTGCGCGAGCCCTTGCACGGCGGGATGGCGATTGCAAGTGAAGGAGCCGCGTGATGATTGAGCGTGCACACGCGGCCAACGTCGAGTCGATGTTGAGTCAGATACGGAAGTATCAAACCCAGATCGGTACACAGGCCGATACCGCGTCCGCGATTGCATCAGGCCCGCAACAGCCGCGGGTTGAGAAGACCGGCTTTGGCGATGCGGTAAAAAACGCGATCGCCTCGGTGAACGAGACGCAGCTAAATGCACGCGCCACAGCGGAAGCTTATGAGCGCGGTGCGGAAATTCCGCTGGCAGAAGTTGTGCTGGGAATGCAAAAGGCGTCGCTTGCGTTTGAAGCGACGCTGCAGGTTCGAAACAAGATCCTCAAGGCGTACGAGGATATCCTGAACATGCCGGTCTGACGCGCGACAATAGAAAGAGTTAAGCCATGGCTACGATGACCGCTCCCGGACCCGCAACTGCCCGTCCCAATGATGCTCCGGCACCTTCGGCAGAAGGGGGCTTACCTGTTCCCCGGCCCGGAGCCAGCGCGCCCGTCCTGACCGGGGTCCCTGCAGGTGGGCCCGGCGGCGCAATATCCTCGGCGTTATCCAAGTTGCCCGGCTTTTTCCCTGCAGGCGCCTTCTCCGGCATGGGCGATCTCTTCAAGCAGCCAGCCGTCAAGAAGTCGATGCCAATCATTCTTGCCGTCCTGGTACTGATGCTTTTCGGGGCCATGTTTCTCTGGATCCAAACCCCGTCGCCTCATTGGCGCGTGCTTCTGCCCGGTGTCAATGAGACCGACCGCCAGGCTGCCCTTGAAGCACTGAAGGCAGGCCGCTTCGAGGCCAAGGTTGATCCCGAAAACGGTAACCTGATTGTTCCGCCGGCGCGTTACCACGAAGCCAGAATGCTGCTGGCTTCGCAGGGACTGCCCAAGGGGGCTGTCGCGGGGGGGCTCGATTCGCTGAAGGGTCAGTCGGCGATGACCACCAGCCAGTTCATGGAGCAGGTGCGATTCAACGCTGCGATCGAGCAGGAGCTTGCTCGCAGCGTCATGACCATTTCAACGATCAAAGCCGCGCGCGTGCATCTTGCGATGCCGCGTCAAAGTCCGTTCATTCGCGAGCGTATTGCGCCGAAAGCTTCGGTGGTCGTAACGCCGCATCAGGGCCGGATGGTGTCGCCCGCGCAGGTCAAGGCAATCGTTCAACTCATCTCGTCAAGCGTTCCCTATCTGCCCGCAGAAAATGTATCGGTGGTCGATGACGATGGAAATCTGCTGAGCGACGCACCCAGCGAAGCGGCGATGGGGCTTACGAACGCCCAGCTTCAGCACAAGCGTCAGGTTGAGCGCGAATACCGCACGCGGATTACCCAGATCCTTGGGCCTATCGTGGGCGAGCACAACGTGAAGGCCCAGGTTGATATTCGGTTGGACTTCACTCAGCAGGAAGTGACATTTGAGGATTTTGACTCGCGCAGGGAAGGCCCCAAGACCCGTTCGGAGGTGCTCGCTGAAGAGCGCACTGCAAGACCGGATGCGCAGGGGATTCCGGGGTCTTTATCGAATCAACCGCCGCCTGATGCCCGCTTCAGCCCGAATGCGTCGGCCACGCCAGAGCCAGTGGCAACCGCGGGGTCACTCAGCAAACGCAGCACGCGCAACTTTGAGCTCGACCGTACCGTGCGGCACATCAAGAATCCCACGGGTACCATTGAACGGATGTCGGTGGCGGTGGTGATTCATGATCCGTCGGCGCAGGATGGGGCGCAGGGCGGTAAACCTGCACGTTTCTCGGCCAATGAAATTGATCGCCTGACCGAGCTCGTCCGCGGCACGATCGGGTTTGACGATAAGCGCGGTGACGTCGTGACGCTGGTTACCGCAAAGTTTGAACAGATGGCTGCCGCAGGTCCCCCGGTTGCCTGGTATGAAAGCGAGACCCTGATCGGCGCGATCAAGAGCAGTGTCGCAGCGCTTGTGTTCGTGATGATTTTGCTGTTTATCGTTCGCCCGGTCATGCGTGCGTTCCTGCCAACGCCGGTTGCCGTGCCTGATCCCAAGCTGGCTGGGATGTTGATTGGTCCGGACGGTAAGCCGGTCCTCGGGCCAGATGGCAAGCCCCTGGATGCTGCGGCGATTGCAGCGATAACGGCCGCTGCGGCTTCGGGGGCAGGTACAGCGGGCGCCGACGGCGATAAAGGCGACAAGAAGGAGGATGGCAAGGATGGCGACAAGTCCGAAGACGACGAGTCGCTCGAAGAGGGCATGATCGAAATCGGTGAGGGCGAGACGCTCGAGCAAATCAAGGCGCGCCTGAAACCCAAGAAATCGGCCATCTCTGTTGATATGCTCGACACCGCGAATACTTATGATGACAAGGTTGCCGTCATCCGGATGCTGGTGTCGGAAGACTCCAAGCGCGTGGCGAGCGTACTGAAAAACATGATCAAGCAGTAAGCAATGAGACTGCTGCGCACTGCAAGGTGATGCGACATGGCTGAGGACAAGGGAAAAGCCGCTGCAAAGGGCGGCAAAGACGACAAGGCCGCCGAGAAAGATCCTAAGGCGAAAGACGCCAAGGGCGCGGCCAAAGGCGGCAAAGACGCCAAGGATCCGAAGGCGGCTGCGGGTAAAGAAGCTGAAAAGCCAGCGGCGGCGCCGGCGCCCGACGAAACCCTCAGCGGAGCACTGGCAGCTAAGGCGCGTGAAGAGGTCGATTCGCTGTCCAACACCGAACGGGCCGCGGTGTTGCTGTTATTGCTTGGTGAGCAGCAGGCTGCGGACATCATCAAGTATTTGGATCCTAAGGAAGTCCAGGCGCTTGGTGCTGCAATGGTTGCGGTGGTCGACCTGTCGCAAGAGGCGGTGAATCTTGTACTGGATGATTTCATCGCCACCATCCGACGCCAGACGACGCTGGGCCTGGGCTCGATCGACTACGTGGAAAACGTGTTGCGCAAGGCGCTGGGTGAAGACAAGGCCGCCTCGGTGTTGGGCCGCATCATGCCGGGATCAGCCAGCCGTGGCCTCGAGATTTTGCGCTGGATGGATGCACGATCGATCGCTGAAATGATTCGGCTTGAGCATCCTCAGGTCATCGCCATCATCCTGTCGGTGCTCGAATACGAGGTTGCAGCAGACGTGCTGAACTTCCTGCCGGGCGAGTCGCGTCCGGAGATCATGCAGCGGATCGGTGCCCTGGAAACGGTTCAGCCCGCTGCGATGAAAGAACTTGAGCAGATCATGAAGACGCAGTTCTCAAACAACTCGTCTGCGAAGAGCTCGAGTTTTGGCGGTGTGAAGACAGCCGCCAAGATCATGAACTTTGTGAAGGTTGACATAGAGTCGAAGCTGATGAGCGGTCTCGTTGAAATGGATCCCGATATCGCACAGCGGATCCAGGACAACATGTTCACCTTCGATAATCTGATCAACGTGGATAACCGCAGCATTCAGACGCTGATGCGTAACATCGAACCCGATCTGCTCATGACGGCGCTGAAGGGTGCAGATGAAGCAGTCAAGCAGAAGTTCTTCGACAATATGTCGGCTCGGGCACGCGTCATGTTCATCGACGACATGGAGGCCAAAGGGCCCCTGCGGATATCCGATGTCGAAGAGGCGCAGAAATCAGCCATGCGTATTGCGCGCAAACTGGCCGATGCGGGTGAGCTGGTGCTTGCGGGTCGCGGTGACGACTTCGTCTGATGCCGCGCCCTCGTAAACCGGTTGATCCGCTCGAGTTCCGCCCAGCGGCGGTTGATCCGAAGCGATCGCTTGAAGAGGCCTGGGAGCCCAGCCTGCTCGTGGGCGAGCGGGCGCAAGAGCTTACCCTCGATTCTGATGAGCTTACCGCTGACGATGGCCCGGGTGCAGAGGGTATCCGTGAAGACAACAGTCCGGGGTCAGCTGCCCTCGCGTCACGGTTCGAGGCCTTGCCCATTGAATGGATCACTGGCGAACCCGCGATAGAGACGCTGCGGTTTGAGTTAAGTGACGGGCTTCGCTATGTCGGCGAACTTGCAGACGATGAAGACGATACCTCTGACGACGAGTCCGAATTTGTCGATGACGATGAGCGCTCGGACCTTGAAGGTGACGGCCTCGCTCGCGGACCGTTGGGGGACGAGGACGCTTACTCCACAGACACTGACGCGATTCGAGACCCGGCAGATCTGGACGAGCAGGGGGCGACGGCGCCTGATATCGCCGATGAGCTGCCTAAGGATGACAGCGCCGCGCTTGAAACGCCAGCGGCGACCGATGACGAGCCCGCGCTTGCGGGAATCAGCGAAGAGGCTTACCTAGGGGCGCTGGACGCTGCACGCCAGGAAGCCCTGAAACAAGGCATTGAGCAGGGACTTGCCCAAGGGCTTCGCGAAGGCATGGAGCGCGGGCTAGAGGAGGGCGTTGCGCGCGGGCGCGAAGAGGCCCGCCAGCAGTTTGAGGCTGAATTTTCCGAGCGCCTGCGTGACCTGAATGAATTGCTTGCATCGGTCAAGCTTGCCGGATCGGATTCACACCGGCTGTTTGCGCCCATGAAGAAACTGGCCCTACACCTTGCCGAGCAGCTGGTTCGTGGTGAGCTGAGTCTGTCGGGCGACGCCATCAACAGACTGGTGGAGCATGCGATGGTTGAGGTCGATCGCAGTTCGGGCAACGATCTGGTGGTTTCACTCAACCCTGAAGATGTCGAGCGCTGGACGCGCTGCGCGCCGGCGGCATTCGATGCCCTGGTCGTGCGTGCTGACCCGTCGCTGTCCATTGGCAGTGTGCGCGTCACCGCTGGGGAAAGCATTATTGAAGATCTCATCGAGCATCGTCTGCATCAGATGGCGGCGCGACTACTTGGTGAGACGCCTGCACGCGGATTTTCGAGAATGACGTCGCTACGAATGCATGCGGGGCCTGCCGAGGATATTTCCGATGTTGGCTGACTTCAACAAGGAAGTTGACCTGGTAATTGATCACGTCCATGCACCCGGGATTCAGCGTCGCGGCACGCTTGCGCGTGTGGTCGGGCTGACGCTGGAGGCACGCGGGATCATGGCGCCCGTGGGCTCGCAGTGTGTGGTGGATGCGGCGAATGGCCGGCAGATCGAGGCCGAGGTGGTCGGATTCCACAACGACACGCTCTACCTGATGCCCTTTCATGATGCCGCCGGTGTTGCACCAGGCGCAGCCGTCCGACTTGCAGGAAGTGCCTCCACGGTCATGCTTGGCGATGCGCTGCTGGGCCGAGTCATTGACGGGCTGGGGCGGCCGCTGGACGGCAAACCTGCGCCTGATTGTCGGGATCCCGTTGGCCTGCAGGGCATGCCGCTCAATCCAATGGAGCGCGGACCGATCCGCGACGTCATCGATACCGGGGTTCGCGCGGTGAACGGCCTGCTTACCATGGGGCGTGGTCAGCGTATTGGATTGATTGCCGGATCGGGTGTGGGCAAGAGCGTCTTGCTGGGCATGATGACGCGCTTTACCAACGCGGATATCGTGGTGATCGGGCTCATTGGGGAGCGCGGCCGCGAGGTCCAGGAATTTATTACCGAATCGCTCGGCGAAGAAGGGCTTGCGCGATCGGTGGTGGTGGCTGCCCCGGCCAATGTGTCTGCGGTGCAGCGGTTGAAGGCTGCGCATCTTGCGCATGTGATTGCTGAGTATCACCGGGATGCGGGCCGACACGTGCTGCTGCTGCTCGACAGTCTCACGCGCATTGCGCATGCACAGCGCGAAATTGGACTTGCCATTGGTGAGCCCCCTGCGTCCAAAGGCTATCCGCCCTCGGTCTTCAGCCTGCTGCCGAACCTGATCGAGCGGGCGGGCGTGGGGCGTGGCGGGCACGGATCGATCACAGCAATCTACACGGTGCTTGCCGAGGGTGATGATCGGTCTGACCCGATTGTTGATGTTGCTCGGGCGTCACTCGATGGTCAGGTGATGCTTTCGAGAGCGCTTGCCGACGCAGCGCACTACCCGGCAATCGATCTGACTGGCTCGGTTTCCCGGGTGGCGCAGAACATCCTGCCCCCTGAGCAGCTTCGAATCGCTAACCGGTTCCGTCGGCTATGGACGCTCTATCAGCAAAACGCAGACCTGATTCAGGTGGGTGCCTATCAGCCGGGAACCAATCCTGAGCTCGATGAGGCCATTCGCATGCGACCGCAGCTTGAGCAGTTCCTTCGTCAAGATATGCATGAACGTGCCGATTACCCTTCTGCGGAAAACGGTTTGCTCAGAGTGATGGGAGGCTGATATGGATCGGCGTAATTGCTGGGAAATTTTGCTCGATCGAAGTTCCAAGGCTGTCGAGCTTTCCAGGCAGGGTTGCCTTCGGGCAGCTACCCGAGTCACCCAGCTAGAGGCTCAGATGCAGCGCCTTCAGGAACTGCATGCGGATTACACACGGCGACTGCTCGATGGGCAGAACAGGGCTCACGGAATTTCTCAAACGGTTTCTTACCGAAACTTTTTGGTGCAGATCGGCGCCCTGATGGACCGCACCGTACAAGATCTGAATGCTGCCCGTGCAGTGCATGCCGCCGCGTTGCGTGACCTGCAGCGGACCGAGCAGGAGCAGAACAAGTACGAAGCGCTGATTGAGCGCGAAGATCTTAAAGCGAGCGAGGCTGCGGAGAAGGCCGAACAGCGTGCCTTCGAGGAACTTGCAATCAGTCGGTATATTCAGCAGCAGCGCAGCAACGCATAAAAACGAAACGGGCCCGCTTGGGGCCCGTGTTGTCTGCAGTCGGGGTTTGCCCGATCTGCGTTTACGCAGCCATCCGCGAAACCGAAGCATCCACCGGCGGCTGAATGGTAGCCCAGGCCTGGCGAATTTCGCCCATCAAACCGCGGATTTCCGCGACGATGGCGGGATCATTGTTGGCGTTTGCGTGAATCAGGCGACGCGACACGTAGGCATACAGTTCGTCGAGGTTGGAGGCAAGTTCGCCACCTTGTTCGTGATCTAGCGAAGCCTGCAGACCCAAAACGATGCGGCTGGCGCGAGAGATGCTCTCCCACTTGCCGTTGATATCATTGCGCGCAATCTGGGCTTCAGCCAACACCAGACTGTCGATCAGTGCGTCGAACATCATCTTGATGAGGCCTACCCGGTCTGAGCTGGCGACATCCGCCTGGACCTTGACCGCCCCGTACTCACCCAGCCCGCGCTTGTTCATTCGCATGTTTTTGCTCCAGTAACGTTTTCCGACCTAAGACTGGTATCGGTGGTAAACCGACCGACTTGAGGCGCTTCCGCAGGCTTTCGACCCGTGGCGTCCAGGGGCTTTCCTGGCCGTACTAGAGGTATCGGAGTCTGGCGCGCGGTCTTGAGCCCGGTCAATGATTGAACCGTCTGTCGCGTGGAGCGGACCGTCCAAGGGAAAGCCATTGCCTGAAGCGTGATTCCGGCGCCAACTCGCTCATCTGGGTATTTGACCGAATCGTGAGGAAATGGCACGAACACGCCCGAATTCGCCTCAACCCCTCATCCGGTCTGCACCACATCGGAAGCGGCAAGGCGTCTCGGCGTGTCCAGCACCACCGTCCAGGTCATGGTGGAGCGCGGCTAACTGAAGGCCTGGAGGACTCGCGGGGGGCATCGGCGGATCGGTGTCGACTCGGTTGAGTCAATTCAACGGCAGCGCGGCGCCATGGTGGGAAGCCATCGTCCCGAGGCCTCCGCGCTATGCGTGCTGGTGATGGAGCAGGGGGGCGACGGCGCTGAGTCGTATGCGGCAGCGCCGCGAGCGTAGGGCTGGCCGCTTCAGGTGCTCAGTGCAGCCGATGGGTTGGAGGCACTGCTGTTGATTGAACGGCGGCGGCCGGACATCGTGATCATGGACATGGAATTGCCGCGGTTTGATGGTCTGGCGTTTACGCAGACGCTTCGCGGCCATCATGAATTTGACGCCGTGCAGATCGTTGCACTGGCGGGAACCGCACGTGCGCCCAGCGGACTTCGCTCGGGCGCAATCGCTGGCGTAGCGGTGTATGCGAAGCCCGTATCCATCGAAAAACCGCAAGGCTTTATCGAAGCGCATCTGCTTCGGCAAAGTTTTGCCGCCCCTTCGCCCGAGGAGGCCGATTCGCTGCGCGAGACGGGGGGAGGCGCCGTCGCGGCGCGCCTTACCTCGGGCGCACCGCGTCAGCGGTCCCAGGGCGCTGCCGAGGCTGCGTCCGCCGCGTAGCGCTGTTGCGCTGCGGCAAGGGTTGCGTGATCAATATTTCCCCCGCGTACCAGCGCTTCAAGGGCCGCCAGAACAATCTGGTGGCAGTCGACCTCGAAGAACTGTCTGAGGTGCTGACGCGTGTCGCTGCGACCGAAGCCATCGGTGCCCAGTGTGACCATCCTGGCATCAACATATTCGGCAATCAGTTGGGGCCAGGCGCGCACATGGTCGGTTGCGGCGACGATGGGTGCGGCTCCGGGCAGCAGGCGCTCAAGGGTGCTTTGCGTGGTTTTGCCCGAGCTGGAGTCGTCGAGTCCGAGTCGGCGGGAACGCTCGATTTCACGCGCCTCGCGCGCAAGCTCGGCGAAACTGGTGACCGAAAAGATCTCGGTTGAGATGCCCCAGTCGCGTGTCAGCATGTCGCCTGCAGCGATCACCTCGAGCAGAATCGTTCCCGACCCAAGCAGTCGGATCGTGGGCGCAGCGCCTGCCTTGCCGGGGCCTGCGGTGTGTGCGGCAAAGCGATACATGCCATGCAGCAGATCGCCTTCGACGCCCTCGGGTAGCGACGGCATCGGATAGTTCTCGTTCATCAGCGTGATGTAGTGGAACTCATCGCGCTGCTCGGACAGCATGCGCTGCATTCCATGGCGCAGGATGATCGCGAGTTCTCCGGCAAAGGCGGGATCCCATGCCCGGCAGTTAGGCACCATTGACGCCATGACCAGGCTGGAGCCGTCCTGGTGCTGGAGGCCCTCTCCGCCGAGCGTCGTGCGCCCTGCCGTGGCGCCAAAAAGAAACCCACGGCTTCGTTGATCAGCCCCGGCCCAGATCAGATCGCCCACCCTCTGAAAGCCGAACATGGAGTAGTAGATGTACACCGGCAGCATGGGTACACCGTGCACGCTGTACGAAGTCCCAGCAGCAATCCACGATGACATGGCACCCGCTTCGGTGATGCCTTCTTCGAGTAACTGCCCGTCGCGGGCTTCGCGATAGGCCAGCATCGAGCCCGCGTCTTCGGGCTCGTAGTTCTGGCCCTCGGGTGAATAGATTCCGATTTGCCTGAACAGACTGGCCATGCCGAATGTTCGGGCTTCATCGGCGACGATTGGCACGATACGCGGGCCCAGCTCACGATCTTTCAGCAGCCCCGACAGCATGCGAACGGCAGCCATGGTTGTGGACATTTCCTTGCCCGCGGTCTCCAGGGCAAAACCACCCCATTGCGCGATGGCCGGAACCGAAAGCGGTGGCGCACTGGCGCAGCGCGCAGGCAATGCCCCGCCAAGGTCGGTACGGCGCTCTCGCAGGTAGCGCATTTCGGCAGAGTCATCGGCGGGTCGGTAAAAGCGAAGCGCCGAAAGGTCTTGGTCGGACAACGGGAGTTGGAAGCGGTCCCGGAATGCCTTGAGTGCATCAACATCGAGCTTTTTTGCCTGGTGCGCGGTCATGCGGGATTCGCCGGCACCTCCCATGCCAAACCCTTTCTTGGTTTTGGCAAGGATGACGGTTGGGCGGCCGGTGTGTGACCTCGCTGAAGCGAACGCCGCGTAGAGCTTTCTGAAATCGTGTCCGCCGCGCTTCAAAGAATCGATTTCCGCTGCGCTCATGTGGGCAACGAGCGCCTGTACCGCGGGATCACGTCTGAAGAAATGTTCGATGTTGTAGGCGCCGTCTTTGGCGCCTAAGGTTTGGTATTGACCGTCGACGGTACTGGCGAGGGCTCTCAGCAGCACGTTGTCGCGATCACGCGAGAAGAGGGCGTCCCAGTCGGAACCCCACAGCACCTTGATCACATTCCATCCGGCGCCCGTGAACAGTGATTCAAGTTCCTGGATGATTTGACCGTTTCCTCGCACCGGGCCGTCAAGTCGCTGGAGGTTACAGTTGATGATGAAAGTGAGATTGTCGAGTCGCTCGCGGGCGGCGAGTGTGAGACCGGCAATGGATTCCGGCTCATCCATCTCACCATCCCCAAAGACCCCCCAGACATGCCTACCCTGTTCCGGGATCAGGCCGCGGTGCTCGAGGTAGCGCATGAAGCGCGCCTGATAGATGGCGTTGAGCGGGCCCAGACCCATTGAACCGGTGGGAAACTGCCAGAAGTCTGGCATCAGCCAGGGGTGGGGATAGGAGCTGAGACCGTGACCGCCGATTTCCTGCCGATAGTTGGCAAGTTGTTGCTCATCAAGCCGGCCTTCGAGCCAGGCGCGCGCGTACACCCCAGGCGCAGAATGGGGCTGCAGGAACACCAGATCGGACTGGCGCGACTCGGTATGCCCTCGGAAGAAGTGATTGAAGCCGAGCTCGAAAATTTCCGCCGCTGAGGCATACGAGGCGATGTGTCCGCCCAACTCGCCATATGCCTGATTGGCGCGCACCACCATGGCGAGCGCGTTCCACCGCATGATCGCGGTCAGGCGCTCCTCGATCGCGATATCGCCAGGGAAAGGCGGCTGAGAGTCAAGCGGGATGGTGTTTCGATAGGCGGAGAAGGGCTGCACATGCGGAACGATGCCCAGCGCCTGCGCGCGTTCTTCGAGGCGTTCGAGCAGATAGAGCCCCCGGTCGGACCCTGATTCACGCACTGACGCTTCGAGTGCCTCGAGCCACTCGAGGGTTTCCTGAGGGTCGGTGTCAACCGCTTCGGCGATGGATTTTGCGATGAGGTCGTGTGCTTCTCGGCCGCTCATTGACTGTCTCCTGTTCGAGCGGGATCATAGGTGAGCCGCTGAAGCATCGGGTGCTGAAATGGGTGGTTTAATCGTATGCCCTAAGCATAAAATGCTGTGTATTCAATCTTTACTGGGATGACATGCTGAAAAGCTCTGTTTCGGTCGATGCTACCGATATCCGCATCCTTGAAGAACTGCAGCGCAACGCCAAACTCACCAACGTTGAATTGGCTGCCCGGGTCCATCTGTCGCCCTCACCGTGCCTTGCCAGGGTTCGCGCGCTTGAAAAAGCGGGTGTCATCAGTCGATATGTCACGCTGCTTGACCCGATCCGGCTTGGCCAGGCGGTCAGCGTGTTCATTCAGGTGCGGCTTGAGCAGCAGGTTGAGCGTTCGCTGAAAACATTCGAGGCTGCGATTTCAGCCTGGCCGGAGGTCATGGAGTGTTATCTCATGACGGGCGATTCAGACTACATGCTGCGCGTGGTGGTGGCCGATATTCCAGCGTTCGAGCGGTTCATTCTTGAGCGGCTGTCAAAAATTCGCGGCGTCGCCAATATTCGCTCGAGCTTTGCCCTGAAGCAGGTGAAGTACGAAACGGCGCTGCCGCTGGGCAACCGCTGAACCAGGGTCAGGTCGAGATACTGGCCGCCAGTGCGCTGGCACAGGAAGCCTCGACCTTTAGTGACAGCAGTTCGTCAGCGCGTGTTCGGCCAATGTTCAGTGCGGCGATAGGTATGCCGCGCTCTGAGGCCCTGCGCGCGTAACGATATCCGGAGTAGACCATCAGCGAGGACCCCACCACCAGCATGGCATCGGCCTGGTCAAGCCAGCTGAGTGCGGTGCGAACGCGTTCGGTGGGAACCGACTCGCCAAAGAATACGACATCAGGCTTCAGGGTACCGCTGCAGTGGCGGCAGTCTGGTACCTGGAACTGATCGAACTCATCAGACTCCAGATCGGCATCCCCGTCGGGAGCACGGGTTGCGGCAAGATGCAGCCAGGTGGGGTTGGCCTGTTCGAGCTGCTTCTGGTGGTGGCGCCGCAGCACACGGGCGCTGCACTGCAGGCATACCACCGTATCAAGCCGACCATGCAGATCAATGACGTCACGATGCCCCGCCGATTGATGCAAACCGTCGACATTCTGGGTGACAAGTCCGGCGAGCCGGCCTTGGCGCTCAAGCGCGGCAAGCGCCTGGTGCGCAGCGTTGGGCTGAGCCCGCCCGAAGGCGCGCCAGCCGATCATGGAGCGTGCCCAGTAGCGCTTACGCATGAGCGGGTCTGCGCTGAATGCCTGCCAGGTGACTGGCTGCTTCCGAGCCCATTCACCCGAGGCATCGCGATAGGCGGGAATCCCCGATTCAGTGCTGCACCCGGCACCGGTCAGGACGAACAGACGTCGCGATCGTTGCAGGAAATCAGCCAACTCAGGGTGTTCGCGCGTGAGCATCTCGGAGAAGTGAGGGGTTCGGAAGCGCGAATCGTACCTTGGCTGATAAAATCCCTGAGGGAGAGTTGGCAGAGCGGTTTAATGCACCGGTCTTGAAAACCGGCGACGCTGCAGGGCGTCCGTGAGTTCGAATCTCACACTCTCCGCCACGATGTCAATAAAAACATGGGTTTCAGACCCGATCAGTTCAGCCACCCATCATCCAGCCCATCATCTTGAAATCGCTTGGCAGCGGCTAGACGGATTGTGGATCGCCGATTCGTCCTCCTGGCCCTTCCTCTCGCCAGCCCCCCTCAAACTCCCCCGCGTTTCACACACTCTTTGAAGTCAGCTTGATCCGATCAGTGAACGGTGCGATGCTTTCTGACCGCAGATCAGCGCTACGGGGGCGTGATGGGTAAGCTTATCTGGGAAGGTTGGCAGACCTCGGTCGACGACGCGGCACAACCGACGACTGGAGTGCTGTTCGGCGCCAACCTGCGCTCGCAGCGTGACATCGACGGCCCCAGTTACGACCGCGACTCAGACTTCGTACTTCAGTTGCTTATGAAGGCGGGCCTGCCCTTGAATCGGGAGAACTACTTGGGACTGGCATACCCCGAAGGGTTGCCAGACGAGATGGACGAAATGACGCTGCCGCCGGAGATCAGGGCGTAGGCGTCGAAATCATCAGGTTGGCCTCGTGTCATGTCAGAGGCGACCGAGTGTGATGGACGGATAGTTGGCCCGCCTTTCAACTCTTGCTATCACCTCGGATGGTCGGATCGCAAGAGCGCTCGCAAGCTTGAACACGGTGGTGATCGTCGGCTGATTGACCCCTCGCTCGATCAGGCTGATGTAGTTCCTTTGCAGCCCTGCCTCTAGGGCGAGCGCTTCTTGGGATAAGCCTCTCTCCCTCCGGAGATCCCGGAGTATTTGGCCAAAGGCCGCGCACGGCGAAAGGGGGTTTGTATTGCCCAGCATACTGGGCAAGACTCGCCCGGAGCGCTAGACTTGTCTTCACAATATACTGTGAAGCCGATGAATTCACCGCGAAAGATAACCTCTCGAGGCGGCGTCGCCGCCTGGTCGATCGTTACGGGAGCTTTCATATACGCAGGAATCAGCAAGCACGGCCCGTTACTTGCGTACCTAAATGTATCGGGCTACCTCTACCTACTGCTCGCCTGCTTAATCGCATACAAGTCCAATAACGTACTGAACGAGAAGGGTCGAAAGGCCGCTCAACATACCAACTCATCATGGAAACGAATTCAGGTTTTTAGGCCCGCCCTGTTGGCGGTGCTAATCATTCCTCTGGTCTACGCCTTGTTTCTTGTACAACCCGACAAATTGGCGATTGCGTTCATGATGGGGATTCCCATCGAAGCGCTGAACCCCTGCTCGAGTCGCCCCCTTGATCCAGAAACCGAACGAATAGCCCGGGAGATATTCAGGCTGAGAGAGATAGACCAGTTTGATGATGGCTATTGCAACCAGTAGGAAAATATGAAGAGCGCAGTTCGGTTTGTCTGTACATTAATCCTGATCGCTGATCTGCAGTATGCTGAATCGAGCCAATAGCGACGTCGAAGGCTGCTTCACGGGCGAATACGCCCATAAGCGGCGAATTAAGATCGGGCTATTTTGTATTCTGCTGGTTAGCGCTTGGCTCTTCGCTGCAGATGGATACTGGCATCACCGGGAAAGACTCGAGTATGAGTGTCGGTCTGGTGTTGGGGAAACCCTGTTGAATGGTATGGCGGGTAGGGTAAGCGCGGAGGTATTGGAGGATGACATTATCGCACTGAGTCGCGTGGTTTGCAGATTTAAAATTGGGGCTGGGTACACGCGTTTAGACCCAAGAGGACTTGCGTATTGGGAGCTACTGTTGATGGCCCCCGTAGCTCTACGATTCAATTGGAACTTATAAAACTAGCTCCACGCCCAGAATGCTCGTTCCGTCGGGGTTTCCTTAGGCGGTAGCGGTTGGGTTTCCGACCACATCACCTGAATGCGCCATGCCATTCGCCGACCTCGGTTATGAGGCGGCACCAAACGCCTGATATACCCCGCAGCAACCAATTGGCGAAGATATTTTCCTGCCCAGCTCGGCGACTTCCCACATAACATCGCAAGCCGACGCTGACTCGGGTAACAGATGCCGTGAACGCTGGCGTGAATCCCGATCGCCAATAGCAGCAACAACCGGGGGCCGCGGATACGCACATCGCCAACAGCACGCGATGGAAGCACAGCGAATTTCGTATGCGGAGGGGCCTCGCTCACCCTGGGTAACTGACGCTCCTTGCCATTACCAATCTTTTCGGCCGAACCCCGCAGACGTCGAATCTTTGGCGCCGCCGGCAAGTTAAGCTCTACGGGCAAAGGTAATCGCATTTTTCGGTAATCGCGTACGAAGCAACGATATTTCGATCTTGAACAGGTAACTGATGCTGACACAAAACACGATTAAAGTGGACTAGTCGCCATAAATCCACCCACACGGGGCTTAACCAAACCTGAAACGGTCGCAAATGTAAACGTACAGTTGCCTATGGCAATCCCGACGCTCCACACTGCGGAGCGCAACCGCCCAGAGTTACTTCTTGGTCTGAGAGGATTCCCGCTTTGCGACTGACCTGGTCAGATACAGTTCCTGAAACGTCTTGCCCGACTTCTCCGCTTCGATCTGGTTGCGCAACATTTGCGCTACTGGGCTTTGCTCCCCGCGCTTCTGAATTTCCCGTTCCAGCTGTTCTTGCAAGGTACTCATCGTAGTCACTCCTGAAATGAACTTTCGTGTACTCTTTTGAAGCGTTTGCATAAGCAACCGCACGCCGACAAATGGTTACATCTGCTGGCAGGTGAAGTGACTAACAGAAGTACTGTCGCGGTATGGTTCTGACCTGCCCCCTTTTGTAGTGCCAGTCGTTGCTTTGTAGAGTCCTGGTTTGGAATGTTAATTTATCTCCTGGGTTTGCACGGCATCGCGCTGTGAGCGATGCCGTGCTCCGTATTCAGCTGGTGTCAGGTAGCCGATTGAGCTGTGGGGGCGAGCCTCGTTATAGTCTCGACGCCAGGCACTCACGATGGCTCTGGCTTCAGCGAGCGTCGAGAACCAGTGCTCGTTCAGGCATTCGTCGCGGAACTTGCCGTTGAACGACTCGATGTAGCCGTTCTGCGTGGGCTTGCCGGGCTGAATGAGTTTGAGCGTCACGCCGTTGCGGTAGGCCCACTGATCGAGCGCCTGAGCGGTGAACTCGGGGCCCTGGTCCGTGCGGATCGCGCCCGGCTTGCCACGGAAGCGCACGGCCCGATCGAGCACCCGCGCGACATAGTGACTCGACATGCCGTGATCGAGCGCGATGTCCACGGCCTCCTTGGTGAAATCGTCCACGATGGTGAGTGCCTTAAGCTTCCTGCCATCGTCCAGCCGGTCCATGACGAAGTCCATCGACCAGACCTCGTTGGGGCCGGCGGGCAAGAACAGGGGCTGGCGCTCAAATGCAATGCGCTCGCGCCGGCGGCGCCTGCGCACCGTGAGACCCGCCTGCCGATACAGTCGCTCGATGCGCTTGTGGTTGGCCTGCACGCCTTCGCGGCGCAGCAGGATGTGGATCCTGCGGTAACCGAAGCGCCTTCGCTCCTGGGCGAGTTCGATCATCCGAGCCTGCAATGCCTGATTCTCCGCGTCAGGCGCGGGCTCATAGGCCAGCGTGGTGCGCGAGAGCCCCGCAAGCCGGCAGGCGCGACGAATCGAGATTCCCGTTCCCTCTCTCATCGCCGTGGCTGCCGTGCGCCTATCCTGCGGGCTCAGCGCTTTCGGCCAAGCGCGATCTTCAGTGCCTCGATGTCCAACATCGAGTCCGCCAGCAGCCGCTTCAACCGCGTGTTCTCATGTTCCAGGGACCGCAGCCGCTTCGCTTCCTCGACCTTCATGCCCCGAAACTTCGTTCTCCAGCCGTAGAACCCGAGTTCGTCACTTAATCCGATAAGCCCTTGATTCGCTTGAGAGCGACCCTGATTTACAAGACTACAAACTGAGTTCGAGTTGACGATCGATACTGTTGATATCCGGAGTGGGGACCCCCAGCGCGCGCAGTACGCGCCCCTGGAGGTCGTTGATTTTGGACAGGCCGCGCACAACGCGCGTGCCGTTCAGGCTGATCCGGTGATGCTGAATTCGGCGAAGCAGTTCGAGCGAGGTGGCGGGCGAGAGCGCCTCGCTTGCCTTGCGCAAGCGCATCCGCATCACGCGATGCAGCACCAACGAAAGGAAGCAGATACCCGCGTGCGCACGAATGCGCTCGGGCAGTCGGTGAAACACCGGCCCGATCTCGATCTCGCTTTTGAGCACCCGAAAGCCGCGCTCGATATCGGCCAGACTCTTATAGCGATCAACGATCTCAGCCGCCGACAGGTCATCGACGTTGGTGAGCAGCACGAGTTTGCCGTCAAGGGTCTCGTGTCGAGTGAGGACCGCCTGGTTGATGTCCCAGGTGAAGCGATCGCT
>Ga0194118_10002321_pt1 | contig 24509 bp, 56 predicted proteins | sample TA2MahsurfametaG_2_FD_148662 | JGI IMG/M metagenome (GOLD analysis project Ga0194118, IMG submission 148662) | Freshwater microbial communities from Lake Tanganyika, Tanzania - TA2015013 Mahale N5 surface | ecosystem: Environmental > Aquatic > Freshwater > Lake | place: Tanzania: Lake...
TAGAAATGCCTATAATGTGGTTAGTAATGTGCCTAGCTCACATAAGTCCATGGCTTATGTGGTGGCAACAAAGGACTTTTCAAAAATTCCAAACCTTACCTGATAAACAGCAGTGATAATGTCCTGCTAAGACAGCAAGTATATCCTTATAAAGGTCCCACAACCTATCTGGATACTGCTCATAATAACCATCAATAATAAAACCTATATCGTAGGCTTTAACCACGCCTTGTGGCCCACGAATGTATAACCAAGTGATTGGCCCATGATCACTCTCTTTGACTATCTCTTGAGCAAATTCAAGATTGTTAATTTTTATCCAGTTCATTGATTATTTAACATGGCCTGTCCGAAGGGACTTGAACCCCCGACCCACAGCTTAGAAGGCTGTTGCTCTAATCCGACTGAGCTACGGACAGATATGTGGTGCGACCGGCCGGATTTGAACCGGCACGCCGAAGCGGGAGATTTTAAGTCTCCTGTGTATACCTATTTCACCACGGTCGCTTTGTTTGGTGCCTCAGAAGAGACCGTCACCGAGGCATGGTACCGAGTAATGGAATTAAACCATTGACCTTCGTATTGTAAACGATGCTCTATCGCTGAGCTAACTCGGTCAAATATATTTACTTAATGTTTCTTTTGTTTTAGACATATCAGCACAAGTATATTCTTGATAGAACGGTCTAATGTTGTCAGGAATAGGTATCTCTCGCACATCACTACCAATTGTATTAGCAACATCTCGAAAACTCATTGGTTTTCCAGTGCCAATATTCCAAATACCACTTTCTTGTACTTTCAAGAACTTTATGTGATAGTTCACAACTTCATCAACATGAATAAAATCACGCCGATATTTTTCACTTTGTTCAAATAGTGTAATGTAACCATCTTTTTCTTTTTGTAGTTTAAATTTTGTAAATGGACTTGCTTGTGAACCTTTGTGTTCTTCACCAGGCCCATAAACATTAAAATAACGAAAACCTTGTACAGTTATATGTGGCGGATCATTTTGTTTAACATATCGCTCAAAAAGATATTTCGACCAAGCATATGGTGTTCGTGGATCAACAGGAGCATCCTCACGAAAATCTGTTCTTAATCCATAAACAGATGCAGAAGAGGCGTATTGCATATTCACGGCATTATCATAACATGCTTCAAACAATGATACAGAAAAATCATAATTCTGTTTCATTATCTTTTCAACATTTGTTTCAGTGGTCGAACTGATAGCACCGAGGTGTATAACCCAATCAAAATCAGAAACATCTGGCAAATCATCAACCCAATCGAAGCCAACCACTGTATGTTCAGATGGTATAGCACGATACAAATTTGAACCAATAAAACCTTTATAACCTGTCACAAGAATTTTCATTTTTGAGAATCTCCGGGAGCAATGCGATAATTATCTTCAACTGAATCAGGCGTACTTACTTCAATAATAGTGCCTTCTTCAATACAAATGACTTGATGTGGCAACAAAGGCGGATTGTGCCAAGTGTCACCTTCAGAAAGATACTTTACTTGTTCTTCAGCCGTTTTTGTATCAATTGTTTTAACAATAAATTTACCACTTAAAATATACCAAGTTTCATCTTTCTCGGCGTGAAAGTGCATACTGAACTTTGCATCTTTATTGAAATGCAAAAACTTACCGCAATACTTATCGTTGGTACACCAAATCTTTTCGTGACCCCAACCTTTCTTAACAAACCCACTCAATCGCATATCTCTTCCAATTTTGGCGCATAAACGCCCATATGTTGCACTGTTATTGAACTTGCTTTAATTGCAAATTGAATTGCCTTTTCAATATTAGATTCTAACAAATATTTGTATGCCAATGCGGCAAGAAATGTATCTCCTGCGCCTGTGACATCTACCACTTCAACTTTAGGCGCTGGCAAAACTTTTCGATCAAACATAGCACCATCACGACCAAGAGTAACAATTAGTTTATTAGAAAATGTGGATGTTTGTATTGCATCATATTCAATAGAATTTATTTTAACAAAACAACCATCGAATCTATGTAACTCTTTTTTCTTTGTATCAATAAAAATTGGACCTTCAAAAAAATTTCTTAGGTCTTTAATCAAATCATAAGTAACAGAACCTTTATTGTAATCAGAAATGACAATTGCATCATAGCGATTTAAATTAAAGTCAGAATTTAGTTTAACAGCAATGCAATTATAATCTTCATCGATTCGCACAATATGTTGGCGACTTCTTAAATCAATTAATCTAGTTTTAGTTGATGTACCGCCATGAAGATATTTTACATCACAACCAAAAGTTTTTAAATTCTCTAGTACATTACCAGCCATACCAGGCTTAGTTTCTTCATTAGAAAATTTAAAAACAGGAACTGGTGCTTCAGGAGATATTCTATCAACCATACCGTATCGATAAACATCGATACAATCATCACCGATGAGCAATATCTTGTATTTTTTGCGTAGTTGAATAACCTTCGATTCGGTCATAATAAATCACTTTCTTGCAATATGTCTCACCGATAACTGATTTACCTCTGTAATCAGAACCTTTAACCATTATATCAGAATTTTTTACAAGTTCAATTAGTTCTTCATCAGTATCAAAAACAATTACCTGATCAACCGATTTCAAAGCCTCGAGCATAGTCTTACGCTCAAATTCATTATTGATTGGTCGAGATAAACCTTTTTTGGTTTTGATTCTTCGATCCGTATCAATAGCAACTGTCAAATAATTACCAAGAGATTTCGCATATTCAAGTAACTTTATATGCCCAATATGCAGAATATCAAAAGTACCGTTAACGATTACTTTGTTGTCTTTTTTTTCAGTCAACCACATAGTATGTATGTTGATAGTTATAGGTAGCTATAAATTCAGCTTCAGGTATTCGTGTTTTGGTGTTTTTACTGCCTAAAACAATTACAACTCTTTTTCCAATTTCAGTATTTAACATCATCACAATACAACCACCAGCTGGTGTTGTCCACCCAGTTTTGCTTACTATGAAAGTATGTCGCTGACCAATAATTGGATTTGTGTTGCGAAAAAAGAACCATTTTTTCTGTATTTTAATTTGTATCACAGGCGTTTGACTTGCCTGTACAATTTCAGGATATTCTTTGGCTGCCAAAACTAATCGCACTAACTCCTCTGCGGTACTAATATTCATCGGACTAAGACCTGTTGCTTCAACAAACTTAGAATTTTTCATGCCAAGTTTTTCGGCTTTAAGATTCATATTATAAACACATTGAGATTTGCCACCTGGAAATTTATCACATAACAAAATTGCAGATTCGTTATTGGAACCAACAAGTGACATTTGTATATGTTGTGCTCGTGTAAACTTTCCTATCTTTTCGTTTAAATCTTGTTTAGCGTCTAATACAACCATAGCAGACATGAGTTTTGTAATAGATGCAATAGACCTAACTTCACTGTGATTTTCACCTTGAATAATAGCACCGTTTTCATTTGTAACAAGCCAACTTTGTGCTGTAATTGGTTGTGAATAAGAAAGCGATGTTAAAATTATTAGTGTAAGTGTGATTAGTTTACTAAACATTTTATTAGAGTAAGTAAATATTTACTTTACTATTGTTTCTTGTTTACTGCTACAGCCCAGTTACCTCTAAGAGCAAAGTAAAGTCCACCGACCCATAAACTAAAGTGTAGATAGTCAGTTAAAATAAAAGCAACTAGACTTTCGGGCTTGAGTACTACCCAAATTACTCCAGTCATTACACAACACATAACCAATCCGGAAAATCTAGTAAGTGCATCTCCAAATTCAGCAACATATGGCAAGTCACGAATCTTTGCTAATGTTGTTAGACCACCTACCAAAAGACCAAAGCCAGCCAATATTTCACCATAAACAACAAACCACCAAACCAACGCTGACAATCCAAATGCAGCACCAGCGGCGGGATCAAATGGCATCTTGGCTATACCTTGTGTAATAAACACCATGGCTAGTGGTATTCGTAACAACAAGTTACTCCAATCAAAATCTGGCAATGCGTTCCAATAATTTTTTAAAATCTGTTTCATAATTTTTCTCTTACACTTTAAAATATTACTTTAATGTAGCAGTATAGGCCGCAATATTTTTAATATCAGCGGGCGTCAGTTGTGCAGCAAAACCCCACATCAAAGCGCTTTGTGGTCCAACCTGTTCTTTATTTTTGTAGGCAGTGAGTTTTTTCTCAATGGTAGCCGCAGGCTGTCCTGCCAACTTAGGACCTGTACCGCCGCCGGCCTGTGCGCCATGACAGGCAATACAGGTGCCGTATTTAATTTTACCTGCTGCTACATCTTGCGCCATAGCAGGAACAGATAAAAATACTAAACTTGTTAATACAATCAATTTCATTTTATTTCCTTTTAAAAATTAAATTTACTAATACTGTTAATTATAACATAAACATTTTGGTCATGGCAACCTTTTATTGCCAATAACATTGACTATATTGACTGGACCAAATGCTGTCATAATCAATATCTTCAATTCTTACCCATCCACGTTGATTGTCCAAAGCACCTTTTTGCCATGCATCTAATACCGCCATGACACCATCACCTGTGGTGCGCTGTATGGCAGTGGCACCGGGCACACTTTCAATGCGTTTGCTGTATTGCTTGATGTACATTTGCTCGTCTATAAGTCCTGTGACATTGATCAGAATATACACGTAGTCTTGGTTTGTTTGTGGCACAGATTTGTTAAATATTTCAACAAAACGCCGGAAATTTGAGGCCAAGCCAAGATCATCTTTCAGGAACTTCATTAATGCCCAGTGTCCGGGATAACGCAGAGTTTTGTAATCAACTGATTGCGCTCGCCCTTGCCAAGTATCAGCCATACTGCCTAAGCCTCCGCTGGTGGTTGCGGCCTCTAGCAGTTGTCCTTCAAAATTGACCCGTTCCAGTTCTTCAAGAGGATCAAGCATGACTCTTTGCTGTTTGCGTATGGCCGGACAAGGATGTATGTATTCGTTGATCAAACCTTCAGTGTTCCAAGTTCGGTAATAGCCCATGTGATTATTGGTGTTTGCAGGCAAGGCTCCTACACGAATCTCAATGTCTTCCACTTGATCAAACTGAGCAGCCATGTGGTTGGCGATCACGCTGACCATACCAGGAGCAAGTCCACATTGTGTGACGAATCGTGCGTTGTTCAAAGTCTTTACATAGTTGGTGACATCAACGCTTTCTGTGAGATCAAAATAATCAACGCCATGTTCGTTACATATCCCAGCGATCTGTTTGTTCAAAAAGAACGGAGTCGATGCCAACACGCCATCTACCTGTGCAATAATCCTGTGCAATGTGTCACGGTCATTGAGATCATGGCCATTGGTCTGATCATAGCCTGCAACCGCAAAGTCAGGATTTTGAGATAAGATATTTTGGACATAAGATCCAATATGACCTAGGCCCAACACAGCTAATTTTTTCATATTTTATCATCCATTTCAAATTGTTCTAACATACGATCTCTATCAGCAAATTCTTTATCTTTATTGGCTCTCCACCATTCGAGATACTTATTCCAATCGCTATCGAACTTTTCGCGTTGCAAGATTTCTGTAATTTTCGTGCAGGGTATAATGTAGTTTTCTGACAACATAGATCGAACAGCTGCCCATTGACAATGCCAATACATTATTATAATTACTGCTAAATTTTCCATTTTATATAATCTTCGTTATTTGTTTGGCTGTGGCAGGAGCTATAGTCCAACCCAAATGCCCATGGCCAGTATTATAAAAAACTTTAACTGATTTAGTACTAGCCCTCACTATAGGCATCATATCAGGTGTCATGGGTCGAAGGCAAGCCCAAGGATTAAACTGATCGGTCTTTAAAGCCGGAAACATGGCATGGCACCAATCCAGTAAAGGTCGCACACGGCTCATAGTTATATCTTTATTATATCCTGTAAACTCTGCGGTACCTGCTATGCGTAATCGATCACCTAGAGTGCTGGTAACGATCTTGCGTTCATCATCTAACAAACTTACACGTGGAGCATATGTTTTAGATTCCTTATCTAATGGAATAGTAACACTATAACCTTTAACTGGATAGACGGGTAATCGTTCTCCAATTTCTCGCGCTAAATTTTTGCTGCCAGTGCCGGCACAAACTACTATACGATTATATGCTGGCACCAATTCCTGTAAAGTAGTATGAGCGCCATAGTAAAACTTCACGCCTTGTTTTTTTAGATATTCAGCCAAACCCATGCAGAACTTGTGTATATCGCCCACACTATCGCTTTCAGTCCAAGCGCCACCAATGATGCGAGTATTATATCGTAAAGAAGGTTCTATTTCTTTTACTTGATCTGCGGTGCACATTTGCCAGTCACAACCCATGTGCCGATAGGTTTTACCTTCTAGTTCGGCTGCTTCTAGATATTTGATATCTGTATATACATGTAGTATGCCGCTGCGTGAGTGATCAAACTGTATGCCAGTTTCATCAATAATATTATTGTAAAGAATGCGGCTTTCAAGCCCTAATAAAATTGTGTCTTGTGTGCGCTGATGACTGGAATTTTCTTGTGTATGTTTGACAAACTTTAACAACCAAAAAATCATGTCTAAATCAAATCTAGGTCTTATTAACAAAGGCGCATCTGAACGCAGTAGCCATTGCATACCACGTTGTATATTTGGCCATGTAGTCCAAACTTGACTATTGCTAACACTGATCTGACCTCCGTTAGCACGGCTGGTTTGCATACCTGCATAGTGTTCGCTATCATAAACAGTAACATCATGGCCCGCTTTGGCCAGGTAGTAGGCGGTGGTAAGACCAACAACTCCTGCACCAATTATCGCACAAAAATATTTTGTCATACGATTGTTTTTGGTTCATCGTTATCAAAACAATCTTCTGTAGAAAGAATGTCTTGAAATTCATTTGATAGAACACCAGTGTTATCTTCTTTTAAATCGCGAGCAAAAATAGCATCCCATCGTTTATCATATTCATTTTGTGAAATACTAAACGGTCTTGGTTTAGAACCCTTACCGCCTTCATTTGTTGTCATTTAAAATCTCCTTTTTTTATTAATTGGTCGGAGTGGTGGGATTCGAACTCACGACCTCCTGCTCCCAAAGCAGATGCGCTACCAGACTGCGCTACACTCCGAACTGTTTGGTGCCGGATGTGGGAATCGAACTCACGACCTATCGCTTACAAGGCGATTGCACTACCGCTGTGCTAATCCGGCTAACCAATACTTATGCTAACGTATCATATGATAATTGTTTAAATAATTTCATCCACTTTTCGGTAAAGTGTTGCGGTGTATGTTTGTAAAGAAGTCTTTCGTAGTCATTTGGCAACTTTTGTGTAGCAATATACTTGTCAATCAGCTCACTTGTAAGATCAAAACACTTTTGTATGTGTGAAGCGCGGTCAAGAGGCATATCATACAAAACTGAGCGACCTGCAGCAGTTTCTGGCATTGCAGAAAAATCAGTGTGAATGCAAACACAACCACAAGCTAATGATTCAATCAAACTAATACATGAATTTTCTAACCATGTACACGGATACAGAAAAAAGTGAGCATCATACTTTGCTTTGATAACATCATTGTAGTCCGGCACAAAACCACGATAAGTCATGTTTTTATGCGCTTTAATTTTTTCATATAATTCTTGATGAAGGTATTCCATGTCATTCCAAGCATAAAGCTTGTATGAAGAAAAAACAGTCAAGTGAAGATTATCGTATTTTTGACACAACAGGTCAAAAACATCATACAAAACATCCAGACCACGATCTGGAACACTTGCATACACAAAATTAATTTTATCTTTTGGTTTTTCTACACTTAAATCTGGAACAAAATCAATAATGTTCTCAATTATTGAAGTTTTCTCAAAAGGTATGCCATGTTCTCTTATGTACTGACCTCTTTGCCAATCCGAAATGAAAACAAACCAATCCCAGCTGTAAATTCTTACAGGACTGTCTTGATCACAATGATTATCCATGGCCCAAAGAATTTGCTTCTTGCCATCGATGATTGGTTGTGTTAATTTTGAAATATGAATTTGAAAATTTTGATAACTGTCGACCGGAACGTATTTCATAAAGTTCCGAGCCATGTTTTCAGTGCCGCCAACAGATTTATACAATCTTGACGGCATTTTCAGTTCGCCATTAATAATGCATGACATTATTTTTAATAAATTTTCTCTCGGCGCATATTTTCGTTGACTTCTCCGTCCATTTTTCGATAATAGAGATAGCCTTCATTGTCAACACACGCATATCCGTTAAAAAAGTACGAATCCAACTTTCTCAAGCGAGGCAATTCACGCTCATCAAAGTCATAAATGTTCGAAACTTGTAATCCCAACCATTTTGAAGCGTTGGAGTCAGAGTTTTTAGCAATTTTTTTTGCCGCTTCTTCATTTTCTGCTTCAACAATGTGAACTTCCGAAAAAGTGTTTACAGTTTCAACAACAAAAAGACGCTTTTCACTCATTTTTGTACACCTTTACCTAAAGTAAACTCAATCTGACGCACCGAGTCGAATCGAAACGAACGCCAAGCTTGTTTTTCTAAGTCAAAAACAGCAATTGATTCGTCACTTTGCGCTTTTCCGCTGTTTTTTGGCTTACTTTTATCAGGAATTTTGTTTTCAATGAGAGTGCAACACATTTTTCGAGTTGTTCCGTCAAGTTTTTCAAATGTTACAGTGACAATTTCACTTTGCAATGTTGACCGCAACCACTTTTTTCCTTCGGGAGTAACAATCTCACTCATTTTCTTCGCTTTTTTCATTATAACCTCGCTCTTTAGCATGTTTATCACAAAGGGTTTTTACCCAACTACCTGGTCTAAGGGTGCCAGGAGAACCACAAACTTCACAAGTACGTGAACTTATCTCTTCAGCATCAGAAATCATCATAGAAATCTCAAAATCTTTACGATCAACATAAAAACGCAGAGTGCCGAACTTTTCTTTTATTTGTTTTACAAGCGGATAAGGCCGTTTAGTCTCTGGTAAATCGTGGTATTTTAAATTAATGTGTTCTACAATTTGTTTACAAAGAGAATTCACGATGTTGAACCATCCGGCTTCGTGTTCACAGCCTAAAAAAAAATCTATAGATCGTTTTGGGCTTGAAACATTTTTAAATAATATTGGATATTGTGTATACAGAAATTTTTCTAGTTCATCAGTCATTCTTTAAACTTAAAAAAGATTCTATAAATGTTTTAACTTTGTTTAGTTTACATTTAGCCTTAGTATCAGCGAGGTACTCTTTCCAAAATTCGCCTGAGTTTTCAGACTTACGTAGAAATGTACCGTATATATTTGAGCCTATAAGATTTTTTACATAAACTTTTGGATCAGAAAATATTGCTTCAAATTCTTCATCAAAAACTGGAAAACCTTCTTTATTTTTACGAAAAAAGGCGACATGAAACATATCGCCTATTGAATTTGTTTTTAATGGTTCACCAAGAACACCCTCTTTGACCTTAAAGTAAGCCAATCGCATTTCATCATCAGAGTTAGTTGGCAAAAAATAAAAACCATCAAAGTTTTCAGCTGAGACTTCATTCATAAGCAATTTCCCTACGAATATTATTTTTATCTACATTACGATTATATCGCTTCTTTGAAATAGCAACACGCATACGATATTTAGGACTGCGTAAGTCCTTTGCTATCCAATTTCTTGGCTTAGACGGATTCTCCAAAGTCTCGTAATATAAGTTTAAGTGCTTCAATTGCTTTCTCCGAATGCACAACATCATCATTGTGCAACCACCGATTACCTTTATGATATTCTACCAGGCTATCTTCTAAAGAAGACAAATAAGATTTCAAACCTGCAACCGTAATTCGATCAATGGTTTCAAAATCAAGGTAAACGCCGTATCGATTATTTTTTGTATCTTCAAAAAGTTCTAGTTGATCCATTATTTTTCCTTCACAGTTTCAATTACAGAAATAGATTCGCTGTATTCATCCATATTTGCAAGTTCGCATTCAATTTGTAGTTCAGTAGCAGCATCTTGTAATTCTAAAGCAAAAGCATTCATTAATTCTTGAGCATAAGCAATATCATCATCAGTGCAAGTTTTATACCAATCTTTTATTGTTTCTTCATTTGCTTGAATGAGAAAGGTCAAATTTTTTCGATCTTTATCGTTATTAATAAAACCACGAATCATGCAGACCTCCACATATCTTGGCTATCTAGATCATTGTAATAATCTCGCCACTCTTCGGCAGTTTCAAAGTTCTCTAGAACTTTTATAATGCTTTCGCCAAAAGAATCAACCACATAAAATGTGGTTTGATTTACTGATTCTACAATGTAACGAAATTCAGAAGGAGTCGTCATAATCATTTTCCATAATGTAGTCTTCATCGGTACCCCAACCAGCTGAGGCAAGCGCTGAAGCATGATCGCCGTCCATTTTATCAAAATCGGCATCATCGTAATTATCAAGCATATCAGCAGCTTCAAATACCCACCGAATGGGTACGTCAAAGTGCCTAGCAATTACTTCAAAAGAATCACCATTTGCAATGGCTTCTTGAAGGTCAAGTACCAAATTACTCATTTTGCTCATTTTAAAATCTCAAAAAGTGTTAAGTGAAGGTTCAAACTCAGCAATGATTTGACGCTCACGCTGATACGCATTTTTACGACCACGAACAATTTCAATTACTTCGTAGCGAAACTCAGCATTGACATTGTTACGAATAAAATCACAGAAGGCCCAGGCCTTGTTTTCACGAAAGGCTCGAGATACGTGCTTCTGCCAGCGAATCTTAACAGAACGAACAAAAGCACGACCACAAGCAACAGTCAGACCGATGTAAGAATCACCAGTGTCCATGCAGGTCACTTGATACAAAACATAGTTACGATCAGATCGCTTTTTCATGGTGCCATTCTATGACAAAAAGTGATATTTGTCAAGGGCTTGCTAAGCTCTTGATTTTAAATAACTTTTTTGTTGTATTTCTACAACAGTGCGACAGCCACTGTGGCGGCGTTCCAGGCGGATCCAAAAATCATTAAAAACCAAAAGAACTTACTTTTTTCACGAAGCTCTTCGGTGGCTGCACTAAACATCCACAGCGCAAAAGCGGTATTAAGAAACAACCAAAATGTAGTCATTAAGTATTTGCTTTAATTTTTGTATCTTTAGAAGTTATCATGGGCACTTTAAGTACCCAAGTTCCCCAATCTTTACGCTTGAGGCGTTCCTGCCAATTATCTATGCCATGTTGTTGACACCAAAGCCAGGCATCCAAAAGAAAAGCAAATTCACGGCGAATCATATTAAACTCCTATAAGTCAAATTAACAAGTGATTTTATTTTTTAATCCAAAATGTTTAAGTACATATGTTCCAGGTGTTTCGTACTGATGTGCATTAATTGTAGCAATGTCCGCGCACTCACGAATAATTAACTCTGCAAAAAGTTCCAAATTATTAGAGTCACCGACCCAGCCTGTACCTTCCGCAGGAATGTAACGAAACCCTGCACGCTTTGCCATGTTGTCTACAAGATCATTCATATAAACATTGCTGCAAAAAATACCAAAATACCAATGGCCAAAAAAGCCAATTGTAGGCATATCAAACAAACAAAGGTAAGAGCATCACCAAAATCTTTAAAGTCCATCATTCCACCAATCTTCTTTAACAATTTTTAATGCCTTTGCTAAATCATTTGGATAGACCACCGCATAACCTTCTGCAAGATTATGATTAATTGTTAGTTGTTGTATTTCATTATACATCTCTTTCAACTTACGAAAGAGAACTGCTTCTTCATTAGAAATTACAGTAAAGTTTCCATCATTCATATACAATCCTTTTTATTACAGACATTCTTTAACTTCGAAATGTTGTTTAATCCAAGTACCTGCTCTAATGCCTCGCACAAATACGGTTCGTTCGTCAAGTTCACGGGCACACTCCCGTACAATTAACTCAGCAAATGTATTATAGGCAGTAATAGACTGTTCAGCAGTAAAATTAGTAGGATAAAGATGGCCGTTATCGAGCACGTGGTATAGTCCAGCCTGTTCAGCAAGTTTTTTAATTTGTTCGTTCATTCTTATACCTCCGGCTTCTACTTAGGAAAAAATTTGGACTCCGGAGCTTTTTTTGAAGCTCGTAGTCCACAGAAATTTTGAATCCGGAGGTTTTTTTCAAGAGAGAAAATAGAAAGCGCAAGTGAATCCTTTAGTGGATCCCTTAACATCCAGTAAGGGATCCTTAATCCAAATATATTATACCACCCTCTACTGTAATGTGTGGCAATAGTGAGCTGCTTAGCTCTTTACCTGCTTTACAAACTTATGTTCTAGAATTACACGATCACGCACAGCGCCATAGACCTCTACAGGAGATTCTAGTACTACATGGTGGCTCACTTCGCCACCATACTTTACACGAGAGAGCTCTACACGACCCGCCACAGGGATTGAACCCATGTACAGACCCTTTACTTGTAGACCTTCAAGATTCCACATTACGCGGTCACCTCAACAATGGTTACGGGAGAGGGCTTGCGAGCGGCGCGCTTTGCGGCAGCACCCACAGGACCAATCTTCATCGCCAGAAGCTTTGCCTCAAGAGCAGCAATGCGATTGGCTTTCTTCAGTGCGCGAGCCTCAGCAGTGGCCTGACGAGCAACCTTACGAGCGGCACGAAAATCGGCCTTCACCTGTTTGGCGATGGCCTTCTCAGCCTTAACCTTAGTGGCGAGCTCCTTAACCTCAGAGCGGAGCGCCTTCAGAGCAGTGCGCTTTGCAGCAAGAGAAGCGGTCATATCAGTAAAAGAACCAGAACGAGCAGTCATTTTCAATTTCCTTTTTAAATTCGATGGTGAAAGTATATGGCAGAGATGAGGGATTGTCAAGAGCCTTCGATGTTGTATTTACGCAACATCAACAGGAAACGGCCAGTATAGATTCTCCATCATGGCAATATACTCTTCATCCAGAGCATCACAGTAATCAATTACCTCTTCTTCAAGAGTTTCTTCAGCAATATCCCTACAAAGGGCATTAATATCATCAATATTCATAGCGGACACCAGTATCCTATCATTGTCAAGCATTATGTGAGGCAATTATGTGGGACAAGTCCAAGTCACACGAGAATAATTACCAACGAAAATATTACCACGAGCAAAGTTTCGAGCGGGAGCTGCCCACGAGGCGGGTTTTAAAATATCTCCTGCCTTGAATTTTCCATCGTCTTTCATTACAATAAACGAGTGAACAGAGCGACCGTAGCCAGAGCGACCAGTGCAAACCTTAATATATTTTGAACCAATTTCAACAGAGATATTAGCACAAAATTCTTCAGACATTTCGCGGCGTATCTGATCTCCAATAGTATCACCGTCTAGATTCTGCCACTTGCAATAATCGTTTCGAATATGATCAAAATACTTTGTGGTAACTAGATCAATTAAATTAGACATATTAAAAAACTCCTTCACGCAGAGATACAAATAATGGCCATTTTGAATTTGCTCCTTCACGCAGAGCTGCAAAAACCTCTTCACGAACAGCAGTATCTGTAGCCTCTTCAAAAAATTTTATTTTAGAGAGCTTTATTAGTTCTTTTTCAAGATTATTATAGGAAAAATTTTGATCAATTGCAAGTTGAACAATCGCGCCAACCACAGCATCACCTTCGGGTGTATACATTCCATAGTGTTTCATATATCAACCTCACTTATTACAGAATCAATTCTATCAAAATCCAGGCAATTGTCAAGCCCGTTGCTTTTTTACAACAAGTCAATTTGTACCTCGATTCTTGTACGCTCACTATCTAGATCATGGACCCATTGGCTAGCATCCAAAGCCTTAGTGCAAGGTTCTTGAATTACCGCCAGACCAAGGGCGACTAGCGTAGAGGTCACAGCAATCCGTTGGTGAGCCAGAGGCATATCGAAAGCACCAGCAACCGTAGTGACAAACCCAACACCATCGCAAATCACTCGGATGCGTTGGTTGTTGTTCAGACCCATCACAAATCGCTTGGTTTTCATATCAATCCTTAATCAGTATGTATGGATTGTATGGCAGAATGCGGCAATTGTCAAGGGTAAAAATGGAGGTTTTGCTGTTGTTTTTGAGCAACATTGTGGCAGTTTTGTATACACTTTGGTGAAGTTAGTACACACTTGCACTATAATTCATCTGTGCTTTTATACAGAGAATTCGCTATTTTTACTCTAAGTAGGTTACTACCTACACTGGTTTTGGATACGCCTTCTTAGGATATATTAAATCTTTTAAATATTTTTTATCTTTTATATAAACGTAGCGATACTTTGTGGCATAGGATTTATAATACACATTATTAGCGCCAAATACCTCTTTAATTTTCTCTGCAGTTTTATATTGTTTCCAAAGAGTTTTATTGTGTATTTTATTGTTTTTTATAGCAATTACACCTCCTTTTCTTTCAGATTTGCCTGTATAAAGAAAATTAGAGGCTTGATACACAATTCCCACATGGCCGGCATCAGGATCAGCAAAAGCAACAATAATAGAATAATTAACTAATTGTAATGTATTGGAAATAAAATATGATTCTATGTTTTTAGGCGTATTATCTTGAACCCATAGGCGAGTTATCTCTATGACATTTTTACGATTAGATTCACCACATATATTTAGCGTGGTAGGTGCGGTAGGATTGCCATACAAAATAACTCCAACAATTTCATCGGTAGGTATAAAATGTAAAGCAAATGCATAGGTACAGGAGGCGCGGGTTTGTAAATAGTGATGCTGAATTTGTATATAATTGGCCAGTTTACGATCAATCGAGCGTATGGCGTAAGTGGATTTTAATGTCAAATGTTTTCCTATTTCTATCCTTTTTAATCACGTTTTTTGTTTTATATGGGTGTATTTTCAGACAAAGATTCAGAAATACGATCACGCTGGTCATCGTCAAAATCGTAGGCATAAGCATCAAGCAATTCTACAATATCACTTACAACGGACTCTAGTGTTTCTTCTTCATTAAAATCAAAAGCATTTATCATAGAATCTTCAAGACAGAATTGTATAGCAGATTTTAATTCATCAGGCAGCGGCAGATTTTCATAATTAGCATGAACAGCGAGGTATTGAACAAGCGATAATAATTGAGTATAAGTAAGTTTAGTCATAATATCTCCAATGTAAGTTCTTGTATTTTCTTTCAATGTGAGTTCTTGTATTTTCTTTTCTACAGATTTTACAGCATTTAAATCAAATAAAAGCTTACACAGGTCTTCAAGGCGTTTTATTTCTGCTTTAATTTGTTTAATTTTCTCGGTACGAGTCATAGATTTTGAATATTACTGTATACTGCAAGTTTTTTTCTTTTATTAATCTTGGCTTCTGCAATTTTATCATAATTAACGCCAATATTCTCAGTAATTAGCAATTCTATCATTGTTTGTAAATCACCAAGTTCTTTATTTAATCTATTTAAATTATCTTCGGAAAGACCAAATCGTATACATTTACTGATTTCAACAATGACCTCAGCAGCTTCTTCTTGCAATATGATCATTATTTCACGAGTATGGTCATTCATACTAGATTTGCTGCTTTTTTATTGCGTTCTTCATCACTCATTTCCAAATCTCTTTGAGCACGATCCGGTTGTCGCAATTGATCGTATTTTGATCGTTCGGGATACTGTTTTTGTACGGTCTTAATTACAATCCAAGTTAAAAACGCCATACTAATGACAGCACCGTGACCAAATACATTGTAGCCTAGATAATACAATTCGCCAGTATACAATGAAAATGCCAGTGCCCAAAAGCATCCTAGCCAGATACTAATAATGTACTTAATTTGCATTGGCGCATTTCTTAGACCATTAAAGTTTGGATCTAATAATTGATAAAAAGTTTTAAACAACAGGCGTAAAAATTTATATAAACCTATCACTTTGTAACTCCAAAATGTTTTTGAATTATACTGACAGCATCTTTAACACGAAGCTCTTCATTAAATTCTTTTAAAACATTACAAGATTCTTGAATAATTAACTCGGCAAACTTTTGCGAATCAAAATGTAATTGACCGTCAATTAAATAACCATCAATTCGATGACTCCAGCATTGTTTTTCAAGTTCTTTGATTCGTTGGTTCATTTATAAAAATCCCTTCTAAACCTGCGGGTTTGAGCCGCTGCTTTTTTCATCAATTCAGACCAATCACCAGATTTTTCTAATCGTTGGATATCTGTATTCCGCATGGGAGTGAGAATATGACTTACTGCCGAGTTCATTGATGCCGCCATAGTACCACTATTCATAACCGATTGAAAAGGGTCATTCCGTAATTGTCTAAATTTACTCATTTTTGAAACCATAATTTAATTGTATTCCAAAGGCGTAAAAACCTTGTAGAATGGAAATTAATATAGGGCGGGTGCATTGGGCACCTGCCCTGATTGTAGTCGCAAAGCGGAGAATACTCCTTTTTGCATACTTTACATTTTACGCTACTATCCATTTTTCTTTAGATTCTAAAACTAATGATTCATCACCATCATATTCATCTATACGAAACCGAGCACCTACGGGCACCCATTGTATCACTAAATCACGAATAGCACTACCATAATAAGGCCCGCCGCCATATTCTTGTATACAGTATGATTCTATTTCAGAGGAATCTACATGAGAATCAACAAGTTGAACAACCTGCGGATCAAACAAAAGAGCTTCTACATTATGCCAAGAATACCACCCGGCACCAAAACCGGGAGAAACTAATACGGCCACATGGCCATCACGAATTACACGATTCATTTTAATCTTTCAAACTCTATCTTCACGAGTATGACCATACGGTACACCGAGATTCCACTCAAGATATTCCCAGTCACCATTACATTCATAGGCTTCCATCAACCAACGCAGCGCCATATTACGATTACGAGCACCAAGTTCAATTAACGAAGCAATGCGATTTTCAAGTTGAGCAATACACTTTTGCTTTTCTTCTTCGTCTTTTTCAAGACGGCGCTCAAGCACTTGACACAACCAGTCCCATTCAGTTTGCTTTTCAACATCGGTCGCTTCGCGCCAACGCTGCCAGAACCCTTCGCCGGGCCGCATACCATATGCATCTTTGTGCAGATCGGAAACGGTGTCTTCGCAGAAGGTATAGATCATTTCAGTCATCATGTTGCCATTCTATAGGCATTTTTAGCAATTGTCAAGCGCTTTTTTTGTTGTATTTAAACAACATCTATTCAACCTCAATCCAAGTATGGTCACCTAACCATTTTACTTTACAAATATATTCATATTCTTCTGGTTTACCTGTATTCCAATCATTAGGTCCAGTTAATGCTAATCTTGTAAATTGTTTTCTATGGTCAAAAAGTAACCAATATATAATTCCATGATAAGTTTGAAAATCATATTTGGCACTATGCACCATATCAGTAATATCTAATCGTCTTTTAATTTGTTCGGCTTGTTTTTGCAACACCGCAACTAATTCCATAATGCGATTATACTCTTGTTGAGCGTGCATCCTGGCAACATTAAGCATTATATCCTTTTGTTTTTCAACGGGTACTAAATCAAATTTAGGACCCGATGATTCCGTAGAATATGGTGTTACGTTGCGATTAATAAAAGCAATTAATTCGCCTGTAGATGTAGAATCAAAACTATTTTGACCATCGGTCAAGTTTGATTTACCATTTTCCTGTTGGTTCATAACCATCTGGCAATTCATGTATTGTTGGTATATCTACAGCAAAATCTTCTACTGAAATACCAGTGTGAAATAGTTTTTTATGTGCAATTGCTTCAGGTGTTTTATTATATTCAGCTACCACTTCACGCATATGTTTACGCATATGTTCGGTTGGTATTCTTGCAGTAGCGGCGCAAGCTTGACAACAATAAATGCCTTTTTTGCGATGTTTAGTCGCACAATTAGGACATTCTTTTTCTTTATATATTCCAGGCATTAGACTTTAATATCTATGTAGCGACCCTTATCATTTTCAATTTGTTGTCTATCACGTATTTTTTCAAGTAACATTTTCTCTTGTTGATTTTTTAATCGCTCAAGATTTTCTACACGGTGTTTTTCATTTAACTGTGTAAGATATTCACGCCTTTCTAAAATATATTGTAATTGAGTTTCAACTTTCATTTAGCGGACATCACGCCTTTCTAAAATATATTGTAATTGAGTTTCAACTTTCATTTAGCGGACAATACTATCTTACAAATATGTTCTAATCGTTCAATATGTTCAAATGCACGCCATGGGCTAGTATCTACAGCAACAACACCATGTCTATCTAAGCCAACAATGTTATATTGAATATCACCAGTTTTTTTATTAAGACCAATATTTTCTACACAAGCATCAGCTAATTCTTGTGAAATTGGTGGAATTAATGGCACATTTGGTGCTACTGAGGTATATCGACTAAGTTCTGGAAACTCTTTTGATAAATCTTGTAAATTAATTCCAGCATATAGTGCTGAAATAGTATATGTTGGATGTAAATGCAATACAACACGCACTTCAGAATTAATATTGCTTTGAAGTGCTAAATGTAATGGCAATTCACCAGATGGTTTAAGTTTTTCACTAATATCAGTATATGGCACTTCTTCATAATCATCAATCATAAATGGCGGCACTGCTGATAATATTGTATTTAATTTAATTTTTTTAAACATCTCTGGCTGCAAAGTTTGTTTGCGAATACCAGATGGTGTTATGTAAAAATGGTTTCGATCATGCCAACGAATACTGGCATTACCATCACGCGCTGTGATCCAATTTCTTTTATATGCTTCTTGAAATAATTCTGAGACAGTTTCTAACATTTATTTCTTTCTACCAATGGTGTATTATGTTTGCTATAATAAAAAGGCATGTAATGATATGTATGATAACCCAAAATGTTCGGAGAAACAATGCAATACAGGCTTCACGGAGTGTTAAAATAGGTATATCTGGCTTATCGTCATCTGTTTTACCTATCAAATGATTTGTAGCTCTTGCCCATATTAATCGAAATCTCATGCGACTTTATTGTCCTCATAATCACGAAGCGCTTGTTTTACATCTCGCTCAAGTTTTTCCCAATCAGTTATAAATTCAACATGACCATCTTCATATTCAGTGCGAATACTATGACTGCCCTCAGTAATTTTGGGCCATTTTGTTTTATTTGTTGTGGTTTCTTTTTTTTGTCTTGGCATATTTTACCTCTCTGTTACTAATTATTTTTGCAATTCTATTTTTAGATTACCAGACATGGATACACGATCATCATTACTAGTTAAAAATGGATAAACTGTATGTTCCATATCTGCATGAAATATAATTAATCTGCCTTCATAAGATTTATCTACATCTAAAATTCTATTAATAATATTAGAAAAACGATTACTAATATTTGCAAATTCAAATTTAGAAGCAACTTTATGATTTGAACCTACTGATGATTTATGATTTAATTCGTCTTCCAATTCATATGGTATTTTTATCCATATTACAAAAACTAAATCACCATAATGCCAGTGGATTGGATTATATTCTCCTTTTCTTTGAAAATTAACCCAAGAATTTAAAAAATTTAAATTATAATTTTTTGAACTATTGCTCTTAAAATAATTGTGGCCAAATACTTTTATGTATTCGTGACAACCATCTAAAATTATTTTTTTAACACCTTTGGGAATCAAATCATAATCAAACCATTTTTCGTTTTCTATTTGACCAGCCAAATTGTCATTCATAGTTTTTTTAAATTCATATGAATCTATATTCATTAATAATTCATTAAAAAAAGTAAATGGTAAAGTTGTTTCAATATAACCAACCTTAGTAATAATTTTTTCTTGAAACATTATAGTTTTACTTTAAAAATACATCATTAATTTGTCGATTAACACGAATAAATGTAGTACACTTACTTAGTTGTTTTAAAGATGGCGCACCAACATATGTGCAAGCACTACGCAAACCACCAAGCAAATTAAGTACCGTATTTTTTACAGGTCCACGATAAGGTATATCTACAGTTCGACCTTCACTTGATCGATACTCTGCAACGCCGCCGTGATGTTTATTCATAGCAGTATCAGAGCTCATGCCGTAAAATTTAACACGGCCATCTTTTACAGTGCTGCCACCTTCATCATGCCCTGCTAGCATACCACCTAACATTACAAAATCAGCACCGGCGCCAAATGCCTTAGCAACATCACCAGGACAAACACACCCACCATCAGCAATAATATGCGCTCCAAGACCGTGAGCGGCATCAGCACACTCAATAATGGCGGATAATTGAGGATAACCAACACCGGTTTGAATACGAGTTGTACAAACCGAACCAGGACCAATGCCCACTTTAACAATATCTGCTCCACGTAATATTAACTCCTGTGTCATGTCCGCTGTAACAACATTACCAGCAATAATAGTTTTAGAAGGATGGTTTTTTCTTACCTCAGCAACAAAGTCACCAAAGTGTTCAGAATAACCATTTGCTACATCAATACAAACAAATTGTATTAACGTAAGTACATTTAAAATTTGTTTTAGTTTTATTAAATCTGTGTTACTGGTACCTGTACTAATAGCAAAATTAGAATAAGCATTATCAAATAGATTTTGTGAATTTGTATAACTCTCTAAATCATAATTCTTCACAAGACAGGTAAACATATTGTGTTTGTTTAGATTTGCAAGCATCTGAAAAGTACCAACACCGTCCATATTGGCAGCCATAATTGGTACACCAGACCATTTATAATTACTGTGTTTAAACGTATAGGTGCGAGCTAAATCTACCTCTTTTCGACTTGATAACGTAGATCGTTTTGGTCGAATTAAAACATCTCGAAAATCAAATTTAACATCATCTTCAATTCTCATTTTAAACTTTCATATTATTACGAATTGCTCTAATTTGTGTATCTGGTGTTGCATAAATTCTTGCACGATAATGCGTAAAACCATTTGCAGAATCAGTTTGACTAGTAAACTCAATGAGATTATTTTTTACAATTTCATCCAATAATTTTCTTAGAAGTTGTTTTTTTACCTCATCTTTAAACTCGCCCATATTCATCTTTAACATTTCTGCATTTGTATCAGAAATAGTATGTTGAACTGTGACCATTTGTCCTTGATAGGTATGATCGTGTATGCTTACAGTTTGAATACCACTAGTAATGCCATTAGGTCCAGGTCCAATTGACAAAGAATATGGATAATTTGTGTTGGTAATTGTATCAATCTGGCTGGATGTGAGCGCTGTAATTGTCATTGTTTTCTCCACTTATTTGATGTAGTTCACGCATTTTACCATTAACAAAATAGGCAGAAAACTCTTCCCATTGTGTATGTTTTTTATCTAGGTGCCGATAGAATCGAATCTCACCAATAAACTCGGCACAAAATTCTTCACGCTGATTAAATTCTCTAAGGTAAGATTTTAAAAAATAGTTTTTTTCTTCAACCCATTCAGTATCATATGCAGTATGCCATAGTGTACCATCTTCACGAATTTTATAATGATCTAATAATTGTGCTGGAGTATCTTTAGTTTGATAATCATGCCCATCATATTGAATATAGTCAAACATTCCCATTTTTAAATGCCTTATATAGCTTATAACCTTTATTCCAAGCTTCTATTTCCCATGGTTGTTTAGCGTAAGGTATTTCATTTGAATCTACTTTTTTGCCGCGCCATACAGACATTTCTTCATCTAATTCACCGTAAGCATATTGTTTCACATGAACCATTTCGTGCGCTATTGTATGTAATTTTTCATCAGTATCGAGGTTAGAATTCACCTCAATGATAAAGTATCTTGGATTACCTGCAATATTATAAGATTCTATCTCTGCGAACCCATATGCATCTTTCATTGTTCTTCGAAATATAACTCGCACATTAATATTTCTACGCATTTGCGGAGTAAATAGTTTTTTGGCAAAGAAATTCATTGCCTGTTTTTGAACGCCAGATAATTTGCCTTCTATTTGCATATTTCCATCCTAACACGACCAAAAACAAAAAGCGGCATTCTTTCGATATGCCGCTTATTCAAAGATTAATTCTTTTGTTGCGTTTTTTTCAACCACAAAGTTGATAAATCCCACTGCTTCATCTTCCTCTTGAAAAAACCGTACAACCGTTTGCCCGGTAAACATTGAAGTAAACATCAATAATATGGAATTGTCTCCATTAGTAGAAAACTTAATCCACCAACCATTACGATTTACCGGTGCAAACGATTTGCATTTCTTTTCAGTTTCTATGAAACTTTCAGTTTTTTGAGGTTTTCCAATCTTTTTCTGCATACCTCTATGTATGCTTTGAAAAATTTTGTAAATTACAGACCTTTCAATGGCCATTGAGGTAGATCTTTTAGACCAATTTTTTGAAATTGGTTTTGAATCTCTCTTCCAAAATACTCTGTAGTTTTAATTGATTGCTTTACAAAATCAGTTTGAGCATCTACAAATTTGATTAAAACATCACGAGAACCTTTATCTGCAATGTAAGTGGTTACAAAGGTCTTCTTGTAATTTTGAATTGTATCAATGTATAAATCTATCATTTTTATCTCCTTTAGACGATTAATATGCCATGACCTCTTCTGAGCGTCACATAACTATATATGTTTTTTGATGTTGCAATGCACAAAAATTATTTTGTATTGTGAAATTTTATGTTGTCTTTTCTTACTTTTACCATGATCCAATCATTGTAAAAATTACCAGATTCTAATACTCGCCGATCTATTTGTTCTCTTAATTCCAAATAGGCACAATCAGAACGGGTGTTACATAAATGAAGTATTTCGCGGCGAAAATTTTGTTCGCCATGTTCTTGTATGTCCTCAAGGAGAGTTTTGTTTGAACCCCAATAGGTCAACCAATCAGATGATTTTCTAATCTTTTTTCTTTTGCCTTTGACTGTTTTATAACCAGCCTTTGAAAAGAATTTTTTACCTATGTATTGTTTGCCAGTAAATGTGTTGGTAATACAGTAAACGTAACCATAAGAATTACCAATATGTTCTTCTAAAAATTCTTGACCTTTGTATATCCACATTATTCATCATCTTCTTCTTCTACATAATCATCCTCGATTATATAGTCTCCGCAAAATGGACAATAATGTGGCGCATCTTCACAGAGTTCTTCATCGTAGCTAACCGTAAATACTGAGTCACAGGTATTGCAGGTGTGTCTAAGTGTTGGCATAATTTTCTTCTACTATTTCAAACGCAGCATTCGCGGCTGAGACGGCCACTAGAATACCGGTTTATACTGGTTTTGTCGGCCAAATTATGTTTTCGGGAAACCCGGCTTGCTGCGGGACATCTCGCAATGCCTGACGATATAACGCGAATTCTTGCTTTTTAGTGTTTGACAATGAACAGCTGGGTAGCTCAATCCAATCTGAAGTTAGCAACAAGTAATTTCTTTTTTCTCGTGCTGTTGCCGCAAATATGGCTTTTTGTTCAGCTGCTGCCACATCTTGATAATGCAAAAATTCTTGCAATTCTTTGCCGGTAAGCTCAAATGTGCCGTTGACGGTGGTTCTGTAGATTTTTTCCATGTTTACACCTTAGCCGGTGGTTTTCCAGGCCCAAAGCTGGATGCTTGAACCAGCAACGAAAACGGAGCCACCAAAAGTATTGTTTAACCTAATACCCCGCAAATTTGGGTTATTGGTTGGTGTGTCATAGGTTCCATACCCACCACCGAATATAGTCGGGACTGGGTAAGTAGACTGATTTCCCCAAATAGTGCCGCTGATTCCATGAGATGGGCGCAAACCGTCTTTAGATTTTACAACCGTGAAATCAAGTAAAGCAGGGCTTGTAGTTGTGTCCAGGGTTCCATTATTGTTTACAGTATAAAAACCAATCGTGCTTGAAACATTCCTGGAAGTAAAAGGGTTTGATACATTTTCAGAACCAAGACCTATAGAACAATAGTATGTTCGGCCGGTTGATGTAGGACTTGGTAATGGGTTATTGCTAGAATCTAAAAGCACAACATTTAGATTTAAGTAAGACGCCCCGGCGCTAGCCGGTATGTATACTATCACCCGATAAAATTGATAAGTATCCGAAAGACCCGTTAAGTCTATAGAACTAGATGGGCTCGTTGGGTTTATATTTTGCAGTAGAGTATAATTCCCACCTGCTGGCGTGCTACTTGTCCATGTCGTGCCGTTACTGGTCAGCACATTACCGCTGCTACCCGGAGCCACCGCTTGAAGCGCGGAGGTACCGTTGCCCAATAAAACATAGTTGGCCGTCAGGGAGGCTGCGCCTGTACCGCCATTAGATACACTAAGGGCTGATCCTAAATTTTGAAGGACTCTACTGTCATCAATGACAGTAGTTTCGTTTATTTGAATTGCCAT